>Ga0207421_10000406_pt1 | contig 55255 bp, 42 predicted proteins | sample SodLakKL_010_SED_4_FD_187542 | JGI IMG/M metagenome (GOLD analysis project Ga0207421, IMG submission 187542) | Alkaline sediment microbial communities from Lake Tanatar, Kulunda Steppe, Russia - 8KL_010_SED (SPAdes) (version 2) | ecosystem: Environmental > Aquatic > Non-marine Saline and...
GAGGACTTAGAGACAGATGCTCAGGGTGAAGCATTATTAGAAGATGTGGAGCATGGATCAGACGTTCATTATACTATCGATGAAGAAGGATACGAGAAAGTAGATGAGACGGTAGATGATGTAACAGAAAACCTTACTGAAGAAGTGACTTTAGAATTATCGGTATATGAACTTACAGTTGAAAACCCAGTTGGCGAAGGAGTAATATATGTATATGGAGAAGAGGTCGATACACCATTCACTGATCTTTACGAAGAAGAAATCATAGTCGAATTGTATGCTGAAGCAGCAGAAGGCTATGAATTTAGTCACTGGGATGTAAATGGAGAGACCTTAGAAGAAGCAGAGATAACGGTTGAGATGGACGCAGACAAGAGAGCTCAGGCGACATTCGAAGAGGTAGTTGAAGATTACGAGTTGATGTTAAAAGAGCCGGTAGGAGAAGGTGACATCTACGTTGATGGAAAGCTGGTCGAGGAATTTCCGTATGAAGAAGAGTCTGAAGTCGGTACGGTAATAGAGTTAGAGGCTGAAGAGGCAGAGAGTTTTGTCTTTGATGAATGGACTATCGATGAAGAAGTCCATGAAGATGAAACCATCGAGATTTTGATGGACGCAGACAAGACAGCACAGGCAACATTTTTGGAACAGTTTGAGTTAACCATTGAAGAACCAGTAGGAGAAGGTGACTTGTACTTAGATGGTGATCTCATCGACGATTATCCGTACAGTGAAGTATTTTTGAATGGCACTGAAATAGGATTAGAAGCAGTAGCGTCAGATAATTACGAATTCGTTGAGTGGAAAATCAATAGCGAGACTTACGATGATGATAAGACAACCTTAGAGATGATAGAAAGTAAAACAATCGATGCCACATTTGAAAAAGAAACTCAAAAGTTGACGTTTCAAGTCATTCGTGAAGATGGAGTTCCGATCGAAGGAGCTATTGTCGAAGTAGATGGCATGGAAGGGATGACTGACTCAAACGGCGAAACTACCTTTGAGAACTTTTCTTCTGATACCTACGATTGGGAGGTATCTCACGAAGATTACGAAACTGAAGACGGTCAAGTCGAGATAGCTGACGAAGACAAGACGATCGAAGTGATGATGGAAGAAATAGTGATGACTTACACCTTGACTTTCGAGGTAGAGAACGATGATGGTGATCCGATCGAAGATGCTTCAGTAGAGTTAAATGGGTTAGAGAACACTACGAACGAGGAAGGCAAAGCGGTTTTTGAGGACCTTGATCTAGATACTTATGAATACGAGATCAACCATGATGACTATGAGACTAAAGAGGGTGAAGTAGAAATAGATAAAGAGGCAGTCACCATAACTGTAGGTCTAGAAGAAGACGAAATAGGAGTAGGTATGATCTTAGGGATAGTGATTATTGCTGCGATAATCTTGATAGTCGTAGCATTCTATATGAAAAGAAATAAGGAGTCGTCAGATAGCTGAAAGATAGATTTTAACTTAAACGATCTTATTCCCGCCCTTATATGTTTTGATTCGTCCACTTCGAGTCCTTCTTCGACCAGTTCGAGCAGGTGGTCCTTCTTTTCCGGTAACGAGTAACCCTCGTAATCTAGTTCGAAGAGTGATCCACCGGCTTCGTTCCTCCAGCTGTTCCAGCTGTGGTCGAAACAAATCCTTGAAGAGACGTCCAACTCTTTTAACATTATCTTTATCTCCTCTAGAAGCTCGTGTGGTGAATTCTCTCGGAATTTACCTTGATCCGCGATCTTTTTCAACTCGCTGCTCGGATGCAGAGATAGCGGACGCATCCTTATGTAATCCGGGTCGATCTCGTTAAGCGCTTCTGCAGTATCTCTCGCGTGTTCCTCGGATAGATATTTTCCTCCAAGACCGGGCATCACGTATTCGGAGAGTTCGAATCCAGCTTCTATCGCTTTTTTTCCACCTTTTACATGATCTTCAACATCGACTCCTTTATTCACCAAACTCAACACTTCGTCGTTCCCGCTTTCCAGACCGACGTGAAGCCTGACAAGCCCGGCCTCTCTGATCCTCTCCAATTCATCAAGACCCTTCCTCAAAACGGTGTCCGATCTTGCGTAGGAAGTTATCCTCTCCAGCGAAGAGAACGTATCTGAAAGATATTTTAAAATTCCCACTAGATCATCGGTGGGCATTATCAAAGAATTCGAGTCCTGAAGGAAGGCGGTCCTGCCTCCACTTTTAACCCAATTCCGTACCAAAGAGAGACACCTGAAGGGGACTTTTTCAACAGAACCATTACCACACAACAGATCTTTGATCCTTTTCACAGCGTCTATATCACTCCTAACCTCTTCAAAACTCCTTATCTGGAATTCCTTTCCTCTATAATACGGACAGAAAGCACATCGGTTCCACGAACAGTTCCTAGTGGCTCTGACAAGAAGGGAGTGATTTCCTCCTACGTTCGGAGGTCTGATCGGACCCACTTCAAAGTAATATTTACCAGATCCAATGTCTTTCATCTGTATTCCTCATAAAACACCAGTTCCTCTTTATCTTTCCGATCCCTCTGCTCGGGTTCCTCCGCAGGATAACCCACCGGCATCAAAAATAAACAAACGACTCCCTCGGGAAGAGACAGTATCTCGGATACCTTTTCGATATTTAGGTGGCCGATCCAGCAGGCCCCCAAGCCCCTGCTAACCGCTGTGAGAAAGATGTGTTCTCCCGGGAGCAGGGGATTACAGTTCTCGAAGAGCATAGAAACTTTTCGTTGCTCAGGAAATTTTTTCAAATATTCGATAAGATCGGGACCGTACCGTTCCTTATCGACTTCGAGTTCAAAATCACCTTCTTTTAACCCTTTCAGGTCCTTCTCCAGTTCCGTACAGAGCGCAAAGACCAGAGGTGCTGAGGAGATCCAAGTCTGACCACCTGCGGCTTCCGCTATCCTAGCGATCCTATCTTCATCTCTAACCACGCCGAAAAGCCAGTTCTGCTTGTTCCCCCCGGAGGGAGCCAGTCTCGCGGCTTCCACCATCGCCTCCACATCCTCTTCGGTCACAGCTTTATCTTTGAATCTTCTAACGGACTTCCTCTTTCTGATCGCTTCTTTTAACTCCATAAAAAAGGAATGAAAGTAAGTTATATTTAACGGGTTTCAGTGACACAAAAGTTATCGAAAAACTCTGCAACGATAGAATATTAAAAATAGGATGAACTGTATAATGATACGAAAACCAATGAAGATTGGCATGATCGTTTACCCAAAAGTCGAAGAACTGGACTTCGTCGGTCCCTTTGAAACGTTGTCCCACATGGAAGAACAAAAGATAGACCTGATCAGCAATACTCTTACCCCGATAAAAGCCTACAACGGTATGAAAGTGGTCCCTGACTCGACTTTTTCCGACGAAACGAAGTACGATATCCTTCTCGTTCCGGGCGGCGAAGGAAGGAAGAAAGCGATGAAAGACCCAACTCTTCTTTCATTCATCGAAGAGCAGGCAGAACACTTGAAATACTTGTGCTCAGTCTGCACTGGAGCGTTCATACTGGCTGAAGCGGGATTACTGGATGGCCTCAAAGCCACGACACACCACTCCGCTCTGGAAGAGTTAGAACACTACCGGAAAATAGAAGTGGTTGAGGAACGCGTAGTCAAAAACGATACCTCTCCTAAGATCTGGACCGCTTCGGGTATCTCTTCAGGTATAGACCTTTCCTTTGAACTGATCAGTGAACTGTGCGGAAAGAAAAAAGCTAAAGAAGCGGCGGATAGGATGGAGTATCCTTACTGGAAATTCAACGAATGACAAACATTTAAGTAACCTCCGACAAGTTATCCTTGACAGTGAAAAGATGGTGTTCAACTTATTCAAAGATAAAGTTGCCGTGATACCTTTAGAAGGTCCTATAATGGAGTCCTCTGGAGGTTTGTTCCCTTCTTTCATGCCTTCATCCATAAATAAGGCTGAAGAGTATCTTGAGAAGATAAAGGACTCCAAACGCTATAAAGGATTGATTCTCGAGATCAATTCTCCTGGTGGTTCTCCCTACAAGAGCAGGAGCCTTGCAAGAAAAATCGGAAAACTGGACATGTTCAAGATCGCGAAGATCGAAGAGCAAGGGACTTCGGGCGCCTACTGGGTCGCTTCCGCGTGCGATGTCATCATAGCCGACGAGCTTTCAAGCGTTGGCGGAATAGGCACCTTATCGATCAGGCCGGACTTCTCCGAACTGATGGAAAAACTCGGCATCAAGGTTGATATCCAAAGCGAAGGAGAGCACAAGGAAGAAGGGATGCCCTTCTCGAAGCCGACGAAGGTCGAGAAGGAACACAGAAAAAAGATGGTCAAGGAGATAAACGAGCTCTTCAAACAGCAGATAAAGAGTAGGAGGCGCATAAAAGGAGATTCTGAAGCCCTAGAAGGTAAAGTTTACCTTGGAAAAGAGGCGAAGAAAGAAGGACTTATAGATCATCTAGGAGGACGTGACGAAGCTATAAAAGTTTTCAAAAGAACGACAGGTCTCACTGATATAAAGATCAAGGATTTCAGCCAAGAGATAAGGAAAGGCCCCTCTCTTTTAGACATCATAAGGTGATTAGCGATCTTTACGGATTTGAGGAAAAACTTAATTTACAGGAGTTTTATTCCCGATAGAGAACAGGAGGAAGATATCAGATGGATAAATCTCCCCTAGTCAAACACTTGAAGGATCTGTGTTATAAAGATCATGTAGAGATCGCCAGCGTAATCAATAAAGATGGTGATGTACAGGCCAGCGTTGGTAATATAGAGCCTATACAGCTCGAAACATTTGGCATAATGGCAGCTACCATCTTCGGCGCCGCATTGACAGCTAACGAACAGTTGAGGAAAAATAAGCCCAGCAAGATAATGGTGGATGCCCCCGACGGCGAGACCATCATAAGAGGCGTCGGAAAGAACAATCTTTTAGTGGTGAGGGCTAAAAAAAATGGAGATACAAACTACATCTTGGAAGAGATGAACGAGACCTCGAAAAAAATACTAAACCACTTAAAATGAACGCCGACTTTTTCTCCTAAAATTTTATACCTGACCCTCTTTATCTCCAAATATAGATATCTGAACAGGTAGTGTAGGTGTTTAAAATGGTAGATATAAAAGCCCCTCGAGGAACGGAATTGAACTGTAAGGGATGGAAGCAGGAAGCTATGCTGAGACAGCTTAAAAATAATCTTGAAAATGCTGAGGACCCTGACAACCTCGTAGTTTATGGAGGCTCGGGCAAAGCCGCCAGGAACTGGGAGGCTTACGAAAAGATAGTTGAGACTCTGAAAGAATTGGAAGATGATGAGACGATGTTGGTCCAGAGCGGAAAACCGGTGGGTGTGTTCCAAACCTTCGAGAGAGCTCCAGCAGTTGTGATCGCTAACTCCAATCTGGTCCCTAAATGGTCCAACTGGGATAAGTTCTACGAACTTGAAGATCTGGGTTTGATGATGTACGGTCAGATGACCGCCGGGAGTTGGTGTTATATCGGCACTCAGGGCATAATACAGGGAACTTACGAAACTTTTGCCGCAGCGGCTAGAAAACACTTCGACGGCACACTTCAAGGTAAACTGTGCGTCAGTGGAGGCTTAGGCGGTATGGGTGGAGCACAACCTCTCGCCATAAAGATGAACGGCGGGGTCGCTTTAGTAGTGGAGATAGATCCACAAAGAGCTCAGCGCAGGCTTGAAGCAGGTTACTGCGATGAGGTGGTCGATGATCTCGATGAAGCCTTGGAGATGGCACAAGATGCGGTAGAAAAAGAAGAAGCTCTAGCTATAGGACTGATAGGCAACACCGCCGAAGTACTGCCCGAGATGCTTGAAAGGGGCATCATACCGGACGTTTTAACCGATCAAACGAGCGCACATGACGCTATGGAATACTTTCCAAGAAACGTACCCTACGAAGAAGCATTGGAGATGAAGAAGAACTCACCCGAGAAATTCCAAGAAAGGAGCATGGAGTCGATGAAGCTCCACTGTAAAACCATGGTGAAGATGCATGAAAAAGGAGCTATAACATTCGATTACGGCAACAACCTGAGAGGCCAGGCCTACGAGGCGGGTTTTGAGAACGCCTTCGCCTACCCGGGTTTCGTCACCGCCTACATACGACCGATGTTCTGTGAAGGGCGAGGTCCTTTCAGGTGGATGGCACTTTCAGGGGATCCAGAAGATATACTCAAGACCGATGAAGTGGTAAAAGAACTCTTCCCGGAGAACGAGCAGTTGATAAACTGGATCGATCTGGCGCAGGAGCATCTTCCATGGGAAGGTCTTCCAGCTAGGGTCTGCTGGCTCGGCTACGGTGAAAGGCACAAGTTCGCTAAGAGGATAAACGAGATGGTGAAGGAAGGCGAAATAAAAGCGCCTATATCCATAACTCGAGATCATCTAGACGCTGGCAGCGTCGCGAGTCCTAACCGTGAGACCGAGAGCATGAAAGATGGAAGTGATCCTGTAGCTGATTGGCCTCTTCTTAATGCGATGCTGAACATCAGCGCCGGTGCGGACAGCGTTTCCATACACAACGGAGGTGGAGTGGGTATAGGACTTTCCACACACGCGGGCATGGTGGTCGTGGCTGACGGTACCAAGGAAGCAGAAGAGAATATCGAGAGGGTATTCAAGACAGATCCAGGCATGGGCGTAGTGAGACACGCTGATGCCGGATACGAGAGAGCCATAGAGTTCGCGAAAGAGACCGATATCAACATGCCGATGTTAGACGACGGATGAGAGGAAAACTATCATGAAGGATGGACTTGAGATAAGAGAGGTACGGGAATCTGACAGAGAAGAGATCGAAGCCCTGAGCGAAGGTATTTGGGATGGTTGGGATTATATCCCTGATATGTTTGAAGCTTGGGTCGAAGACGGAGGTTTCATCTGCGGTGAAGAGGATGGAAAGATTATAGGACTGGCTAAACACACATGGCATAAAGATGGCGTGCTGTGGCTGGAAGGTTTGAGGGTCCATCCAGATCACCAGTGTGAGGGCTACGGAAGAAAGATGATAAAGGGTCAGATCGATCATATAGATGAGTTGGACTACGACGTGGTCAGATTTTTGACCTCCGGCGATAAGATCCCTGTGAGAAAGGTGGTTGAAGACCTCGGATTCGAACTTAAGAAGAGCTACGATTATTTTTACTTGGATGAAGATCAGCTTGAAGAGATGGACCAGCCTTCAAAAGATGAGTTCGAAGGAGTGGAACAGGAAAAAAACACCGAAGAAGTGATCCGATTCGTATTTTCTTCCCCGGAATATGAGCGCAACGGAAGGTTGTACGTGGAGGGATGGACCGCTTACGATATAGAAGAGGATCTGATCCGGGACCGTATCAAAAGAGGCGACTGTTATTCTATTACAGAACAGGGTGAGATAAAGGCGGTGATGTTCGTATATCTGAACGAAATTTACGATAGCGTGAGCGTTCCTTTCATTTCGGGTGAAGAAGGAGATATGAAAAAGCTTTTGAACTTTGGATTGAAGAACGCAATCGAAAACGGACGAAGGACTTTCCGTGTAAAGACCGCCTCTGAAAGAGTGGTAAGTGCAGCGAAGGCTACAGGTTTAAAACGTTCCGATCACGGCTGTTCAGTAGTGTACGAAAAGAGTGGTGAATGAGGTGTTTCCTTTATGGATATAGAAGCAGTCTCTTTCGATATGGACGGTACACTGATAACTAAAGATTTTGCTGATCATTTTTGGTTAAAGAAGATACCGGAACTCTATTCTGAAAAGGAAGGTATCGGTAAAGAGGAAGCATTCTCTCAGATATTCAAGGAGTACGAGAGGATCGGAAAAGACGATATGAGATGGTATGAGCCAGACTACTGGTTTTCCGAATTGGGGCTGGAAAGAGATCCTAGAGAAGTGATCGAAGAGGTCAGAAAAGATTACGAGTTGTACGGCGATGCCGCCAAAGCGATCAACGAACTCAAGAAAGATCACCGCCTCGTGGTAACTTCTAACGGGCACGAGATGTTTTTGGAAGCTGTCCTCAACGATTATAGAGAACATTTTACTGCATTCTATTCCGCGGTTTCAGACTTCAAGTCTGCTAGGAAGACCCGGGAAGTCTACAAGATGGTGTGCGACGATCTGGGAGTCGAACCTAAACGAGTCGTACACGTCGGCGACAGTCTCGAGAACGACTACGAGCCCGCCATAGAGGCGGGACTTCAGGCTTATCTACTTGATAGAGACGGTTCTAAAGAAGTGAAGAGCGGGATAAGAAAAGTGGATGATCTGCTCCATCTTTTGGATGGCCTTGAATAACATTCTCATGGAAGGTTTTTTATAGCCTCTTCTGAGTGATTGTTATCGAGAGGCTAATACAGATGGTATCAAAACTACCCGCCTTGGTAATCTCATCCCTACTTATACTAGGTGTGAGCCTCGCTTTTTCTGGTTGCCTGGATGACCCTGTACCCGAAATGGGCATGCAGGTGTTGGAGGAAGAATTCCATGAGGGGGATGCTGAAGAAAATACTGCCGAGGAGGGTTACCAGTTCAGCTGGTCGAAGGTCGAGATGGAAAACAAGGATGAAGCTCTAGACTTAGAACTCGATGAAGACAATTTTATACTGGAGACCGTTGATAGAGAACTACTCGAAGAAAAAGAGGAAGAAGCAGGAGAATACGAGTACCCGGATATACCGGATGAAGAGATAAATTCCCATGAAGGCGGGCAGGGGAAAGACATGCCAGGCAGTATAGGTCCTGAAGAATCTGCTGAGTTCTGGATAATATTCGAGATTCCTGAGGAAGATGATAATTACAATCTCATATATATGGCATAGTTCATCTTTTCTTTTTGTAAACTCCTAACAGTGCGATGATCCCTACAGCTGCCACCACCACTAGAAGTATCCATGAATACACCCTCGGATCTTCCGTTACTCCGATCTTCACTTCTTGCTGATCGTCATCGCTGGAGACAGAGAGTTCATGCTCACCTTCATCCTTCAACTCTAAGGTGAATTCACCAGTATGTTTTTCCCTTCCTTCGAGCGTTACCGTTTCCACACACTTCTCTTCCCCTTCAACCTGTAGAGTGATATTCTGCTCCTCTTCAGCTCCGCCGTGATTGAAGATCTCGTATTCCACTACAATCTCACTACCTCTCAGGAATCCGTCTCCCTCTCTTGGTTCCAACAAATCGACAGAAAAATACGCTTCTTCTCTTACGTCCACAGAGATGTTCAAGGAATCTTTATGATCTTCGCTCTCCAATCTTATCTCGTACTCTCCTTCTTCGACCAAAGCATGCCATTCCACAGTACCGTGTAAAGAGTCTCCGGGATTCAACAGGACTTGCTCATAAACTGATTTTTCCTTCTCCCCGTCAACATAAAGATCGATCGACTGGATATCGCTCTCGCCGCCGAGGTTCTCTACTCGATATTCTATCTCAACTTCGTCACCGACAGTGACATTTTCTGTATGATCGATTATCTCTATCTCGAAATCTGCTAGATCGTCATCTAAGAGGCTCGTCCCTGCTTGGGAAAAGTCTCCTACAACGCTCTCACGAACCAACACTGCAGGCATAGAGCTGATCAAGAGTAAGACCAAACTCAGGGCTACAGTTCTCTTTAAAGACGTTCCCATATCTCTTTCCTCCGATCAAATATCACTGTGAGCAAAGCTGTTCTCTCTCATAGAAAGTAGTAGGATTATTTTATTAAATGATTTCGTTCAGTGAGGAACAATATACAGTTCCTCAGTGGTAACGACGACATCTGCCGCAGTACCATCGGTCGTATTCTGAGATATATTGCAATCGGGTGTCACATTCTGGGCATCGGTATGGATCATCTTTTTCCTTCTTCTTAATCAAAGTAGGTATACCGATAACTAGAAGATAGAATACCGCTACTACGACCACGGCTGTGATCAGCACATAAGGTCCCAATTCAGGTAACGGTTCATCGGGTTCACGGCTTCCGATAGAAACCGCAAAGGGTAGACCGGAGAAGGTTACTTCCTGTACCTCTACCACGCAGATATATTCTCCGGGTTCTTCTTCTATCAGTTCGACAGAAAGAGGAGGTAAATCTGAATCACTCTCATAGTAGATAGAACCGTTAGGCCTTTCGATCTTGAAGTTCACCTCGGAACCAGGCCAGTTGAACATGATCTTGTACTCCCGGTCCTCTTCGACTTCGAAAGTGTATTCGTGGACTTCACCAGGATCTGTAGAACCTCTCAGGTCTTTCTCCATATCGAATCCTGCATGTTCGATCCTGCGGATGTTCTCCTTTGCCAGTTCCCACGATCTTCCCAATTCTATAAAGTATTCTAAAGCAGCTTTCTGCATATCGTCGTCAGCTGTACTGTAAAATGAGGAGTAAACAACTCTTCCGTGCCCGTGGTCGAACCCTACCACTAGAGGCGTCTCGCCCACTTTCATATACGTGGCTACATCATCCGATATACCGGTGATGTTTCGCTCAGGCTCGAACTGAAGATCTATGGAGTCCTCTTGCAAGTACTGATGCAGTCCAGACTCGACGATATCAGACTGGAAGCTTTGAAACTCTTTCTCTACCTCTACAAAATCTATGTATCCTGAAAGGTTTCCTTCGAGCAGTTCAGAACCGACACCCGAGGTGTAGAGGAACTTACCTCTATCTACGAACTCCTCCAAACTTTTTTTGACTCCTTCCTCAGTACTTCCCAACTGGTTGATGAATAGGGCATCGAAACCTTTTATGTCATCGTACTCTTCGATATCGGATAGATTCAGCAGAGTGTAGTTATAACCCAGGTCCTCCATAACGTATCTTATGCCGTCCTGTTTTTGATCCACGACTCCCAATTCAGGCGGTGTTATCTCCTCTACAGCGTTGTGTTTGACCAGTGAGTAGTCCTGAGATATACCTCCGTCTTTGTTGCCGTCTTCCACTACTTGATTGGCGGAAACTCTGACAGTGTACATACCTTCCTCCACCTCGTCAGCAGGTATGAAGACGTTCTGTACATTGTTCACGTCGTCGAGACCGTCCTCGTTGGTGTCGAAGGGATCCATCGTGTCAGCATTTGGATAAGTGTAACCGCTGTCGCTCTCACCGTCTCCTGTAAGGTCGAAAGCGTTCCCTGTGTATATCTCGCCAGTAGGAGACTCGACGAACAGGTTCAGGTCGTTCTTCAAGACCCTATCATCTCCTATCTCGCCGGGTGCGTCTGTCCATGTTAGGGTCACATTGAGAGGACGTTCAGTATCATCGACCGTCATCTCATGTTCGCGAGATTCTCCGGTCTTCAGAGTGGTCCTCTGATCGAACGTCTCTATATTGACTGAAGGATCGATCAGATCAGGTAGGTTCAAGATCCCCCATCCTTCCTTCCGGTTGGGCGTATATATCGTGTTGCCCATCTCAGGATCTAGTCCTTCGGCGGTATTTATCATCAGAGCTTTCACCATCGCGGGACTCGGCTTTTCACCAAAATTTTCCTCATACCATTCAACAACAACAGCGGCGGCACCGGCCACTCTAGGTGCAGCCATAGATGTCCCGCTCCTCCAGTCATACCTATTGTCCTCGGAATAGAGTCCGTGTGGAGGTATCATTTCAGTTTCTGGAGATCTGGTCGAGAGTATGCCGTATCCTGGAGCGACCAGGTCCGGCTTGACCCTGTTATCTGAGGTCCAACCTCTAGAACTGGTTTCAGATACGGTCTCGGGAGATTCGAGGTCAGTGAGAAAACGAGTGGCGTCTTCTTGATACGAGGTTGCGTCCGGTGCATAAGAGTGGGTGGAACCGACGGTTATCGTATTCTTTGCAGTCCCTGGATCCGCTACGCTCCCATATCCTGGACCCGCGTTACCCGCTGCAGTGATCACCACCATGGGATCATCTTCGCTGATCTCTCCATAATCGGTTGCATCCCTCACCGCTTCATCGTAGCCTTTTGCTCTTTCTAGATACTGCCCTAGATAGCGTTCTTCACCATCTATCGCCTCGATCCCCCACGAGTTGGTGTGTATGTAGGCATCGGAACGTTCAGCGGCTTCTTCGATTATCTCGAAGTGGTCTTCCGGTCCTGGAAAGATAGACCAAGGCGGCCACAGTTGGATTCCCGGACCTACCCATTCAGGATCTCCATCATCGTCTATATCGAATACCTTAACAGAGTAAAGTTCAGAATCGTAGGCTAATCCCTGGGAAAGATAATAAGGTGCGTGACCCTCATAAGTCGCTCCGGTCCCTTCGTATGTGTTGCCCGCTGCAGATCCAGCTACATGGGTTCCGTGCCCTAACTGATCTTTCCAAGAACCCTCTGCTTCCGTGTCTCTTCCGAAATCATAACCCCCGACGACCCTTTCGCCGAAATCTGGATGGCCCACGTCACCGACGGTTCCGTTTCCGATACCAGAATCAGCGATCGCTATAGTAACGTTCTTTCCAGTGTAACCTAACTGGTTGACGTAGGCTCCGTGGTCACCGTACTTCCTGTAAGGATCGGAAGGATAGCCTTCACGCCAGGGTCCTTCAACTGGATCTGAATGATCGTCCATGAACCAAGCTCCTCCACCAACGAGCTGGGAATCAATTTCGGAGTGCAGGACCGATTCTTTAGAAGATGTTTGGCGGATCCTGTACACGTCTTTGTTCCGTGCTATACTGTCGAGCTCTTCTTCTTCCACTTCTGCTATCACTCTGTGGTGGTTTCCAGTACTGGTTTCAATCGCCGATACCTCGGTTAATTCCTCCATCTCTTTAAAGATCTCATATCGATCTTCGTGGAAAACATCGATCTCGACTGATCCTGCTCCTATATCATCACGCATCTTTAGCGAAGGAGGGTAGATGAGGACGGAATCCACGAATTCGAACTCCTCTATCTGCTCCGCTTTTTCTGCTGTGGTCCTCACCTCGTAAGCGTAGTTGGGCTGATAACTTATCACTTCAACGTTCAAACTCTCCAGCTTTTCTCTCCATTCGGGATTTACAGGAGCGACCATATCCACGATGAACAGGCCTTTTTCGTTCTTTTCAAAAGTGGGCGGTTCATCGAGTCTTTTTTCGGCTGTGTTGAAGTTGTGGCTGTTTATGGTCAACTCATTCCTATCTTCCAATCGATCGATATCATATATCTCTTCCAATCTATTGTAGTCACTTTCGACTATCTCTATCAGAGCATAGCTGCCGTATTCGTCCACCACTCTCTCTACACCCTCTTCTGAAGATATGTTACCCGATCCTTCAACGCCTCTAGCCAATACCATCTCAGTTTTTTCGGGACTCTCTCCAGAAGAGATAAAGGAATGGCAAAAACCGATACTGCCCAAAAGGAGCGAAAACACCAAGACCAGTGTCAAAATCTTGGTAAAATATCTCCCTTTTTCCACATACGGTATCTTCGATCGTGAATGCTTGAATTCAATGAACGGCATCGGTTTATCATGAAATCGAGAGCTAAAATACTTTTTCATATCTACTTATAGAGTTCGTGTCAGGTCTCCTTTTCATCCTCTTCAAATTCATCGTTATAGTTCTTGGTCGTCTTCCCACAGGCTTTGCAGAAACCTGAACCGTCCAGATCCACATCCATCTGCTCTTCATCGCACTTGGGACAGGGGTAAAGCTTGTATGTCCTCTCGTCTCCATCTAAAGGTGCACTTTCAACTTTTTTAGAGTTAGTACCTTTGACGACAAAATCTGTTGGTATGAGGAAATAAGCCGCCGCAAAAGCAACAAAGGCGAAAAATTCCAAGACCCAGTACTGAACACTCCGGCTGATAAAGACCTGAGCAACCTCCTCAAGTTCTCCTGTAGTAGGAACGGTAGAGGCGCGCCAGACGTAGATTATATTTATGACTATGAGAAATATAAAGGCCCCATACAGTAGTCTTCTATTCTTTTTTGAAGATATTTCATATACCAACATGATCAAAGCGAAACCGAAGATGGCCGAGGTTATCGTCCCAGCTACTGCGGCTGTGACCGCCGCAGACCGTACATCTTCTGCCGCATCTATAGTCAAGCCAGATATACCTCTACTGAGTATCTCACCGGCTATGAAGCCTATTATCAGCAAAACGATTCCGAACAACACCTTTTTTCGGTGTTTTTCTTTGACGCGTGACGTACCGGACCAGAGGTTGTAGAGTCCTATCAGGTAGAACACGAGAGCCGCGAGACCCACCAAGGCACCAAAGCAGGAAGCACCAGTAGGTATGTTAGCGAAGTCCTCCTCTATCGCAGCCTGTATAGTTGCCTCTAGAGTTATCGCCCCCAATAATCCTGAGACAGCGTGAGCTAATAGGCCGTACATCATATAATTGACGCCCTTTTTCGTCTTCTTATTCACGGACCTCCTCATATTTGATCATCCGGATAGAACGGTTGCCGTTCCATACTATCGAAAATATTTATATCTTTTGTAATTATTTTTAGCTCAAACAGATTCAATCATCGCCTTCGACTTCTTCCGAGTAATCTGAAGTGGTTTTACCGCAGTTTTCACACAAACCGGACCCGTCCCACTGCACCATCATCTGTTTTTCCCCGCACTCGGGACAGACCTCGGCTCTTCCGGGCCCAGAATCTTCCTTAGAGTATCCTATCTCGACTCTGTTCTCAGAATGGTATGGTGAACGCATCTTTTCATTCTCTTTTTCTTTACTCCAGATCCTGTAACTTATGTAGAGCGCCACAGCTCCGACCAATAATACCGGTAAGGAACAGAGAAGATAAGTGAAATCTCTGTTCACGATCACCCCACCAGTAAACACGATACCTATTAGAACTAGCCCAATACCTATCTTGAGAGACTTTAAGAAAACGTAGCCTTTGAATAGATCTCCTTATGCCAACCTTTCACCTTATCTTTCAACTTCAACCTACTACCTTATCCCAGCCCGTACCTTCACAGACAGAGCACTTCTTCCCTCCATATCTGCCTTTGCCTTCACAGAGCGGACACTCTTTGACCGGTTCTTTGACCATCACGTAACCGTCTCCACCGCAGACCACACAGCTCGTATCTCCGTCCTTTCCCTTTCCACCACAATAGGCACATTTTTTCGTTAATTCAGCCAAGTTATCGACCTCGATTGGGAAAAGAAGGTCCATTATATAAATCTCATTATCCGAAATCGTTTGTGATCGAAAGTACCTGTAAGAATATTTATTCACAAAAAGATTTAATATCGCTTACCGTTTCATCAAAAACATGAAGGGAAGAACGATAACCGTACTCGCTGTAGGACTGTTACTCCTGACCGGTGTTATGACCGTATCGGTTAGAAGCCAGGAAGTAAATGAAGATGAGGAATTTAATGAAGGCTATTGGGAAGGACGGTTTGAAATCACTGAGATCAGAATGGATTCGATAGATGTGCCTGATTTTGTCGAGCATGGAGATGAGTTTGAAGCGGTCGGTAAGGCTCATTACGCGCATCTGTTCCCGGAGGTCTACAATTCTTCGATTTCTGAAGAAGATTTAGAGGATTACAGATTCACGATCAGAGAGTCCGTCGAAGAAGAGATTTTAGTGGAGGTACCTTCAGAAGAGATCGATTTTTCACCGGCGGAAAACTACAGCACCTTCGAAGCTGATATACCTACAGAAAATATTGATGAACGTGGTGATTATGTCTTACAGTTGGAGGTCCTTCCGGAGGATGAGTCAGAGTACAAGACCATCGATGAAACGTTGACAGTATGGAAGACTCCCCTCTCAGGATTGGTCATCACCACAGTGATCATCATAGTACTGCTATCTGTGTTATTGATGACCTGGAAAAGGAACTAGTAAAAGTGACAAGTAGCTTCCTTACTTTTGTCCTTCCGCGATCTCGACCAGCTCTTTCAGAGGCACTGTCTTCACAGGGACCTCTTCCCCTTTTTCCGTGTAAAACAGCACCGCTTTCACCTCTTTATCCGGAAACGCCCCGTCTAAAGCGTGCTTGTAGACGCTCACCTGTTTACAATAGTGGTTCTCCATCGAGCGATCTCTATCCGTCTTGTAGTCCACCACTTTTACGGTATCGTCATCCACATTGACCAGGTCGATGACGCCTTTGAAGAGCGATTTTCTTTCAACACCTTCCACCGGAAGAAGACATACCTTTTCGGGTAAAAGTTCGCCTTCAAGACCGTCTATAAACTCCTTCACGTTCTCCTCGTCCCGGTTCCTCGGCCGTATGTTTTCCCCTCTAACGTATCTTTCCGCAAAACTGTGCACTTTAGCACCGTATTCTAGCCCCAGTCCTTCTTCCGATACCGGTTCTCCACCGACCAAAGAGTGTGCCGAGTATTTCACAGGTGCCTTCTCTTCAGGTATCTGTATCTTCAGTTCTTTTCTTTCCTCGCTCTCGGGCATAGTGGGCTCGATGTTCTTTTCTACGAACTCTACTCTTTCCGCCAAATTTTCAAAAAACGTGCTTTCGCTGCCCTCTTCATCAACGAGGAAAAGGTAGTTCTCAGCTCTGCTCATCGCCACGTAAAGGAGCCGCCTCTCCTCATCATAATCTCCGCTGAGACATTTGGAAAGGAGGTACTTCTTCCAGTTGTCGTAAACGTACGGGTATTTATCCTCTGAAAATATCCTGTTATGCCTCAACCCTATCGGTTCGTCGTATTCTATAGCACCTCCAAACCCTCCTCTTCCGGCACCCATGTCGGCTAAAAAGACGACGGGATATTCCAGACCTTTAGAGCTGTGGATGGTCTGTATCTTGAATACGTCGTTCTCAGTGGTGCTGTCAACCTCATAGGTCTGTCCCGCTTCGATGTTCTCCACGATAAAATCTATGATGTTCTCTCTATTCATGTATGTATTATCGTAGGTGCTCTGTATCACCTCTATGATCCTGTCGGTGAACGCGTCTTTCATGGAATACTTATCGAACACTTTCTTTGCCAAGGAACCTACGGTATCTTCTTCCTTCAATGAGTCTCTAAAGGCCAGCATATCTTGGGGAAAACGATCTTCATCGAACATCTTTTCTATCTCATTGAGGGTGTAGTCTCCTTTATCCAAGATCACGGACCATCCCCTTTTAGAATCAAAGTCCTGAACCACCCTCAACCACGCCAGGAGTATCAAAGCCGGTTCTCTTCTGAAAAGTTCTATGCCGCCCTCGTATGCCACGGGAACGCCTTCTTTCTCCGCTCTGTTCAGCAGCTCAAGGCCGAACTTTCTAGTACGAACCAGCACCGCTATGTCTCCGTACTTGATCCTTCGCGGTTCACCTTCATCTTTTAAAATAAAATTCTCATTGCTCACTATATCGGTGATCTTGGATAGTATCACGTCTTTTTCATCTTCTCCTACATAGAAATCTATGTTTCCTGGTCCTTCGTTCTCCACAGCTTTTAACTCCGTAATACTGGATATTATCTCTTCCTTGTCTAAAACTTCGCTCTTTGTAGCTTCAACACTCAAAGCTTTCTCGGAAAAATCTATTATCTCCTGCGTTGATCTGAAGTTCTCTTTCAAGCTCACCTCGTCTTCGACTTCAGGTTTAAAAGAAACTCTCCTGTGATCCGTATTCAAGTCTTCAGTGAACTCCTTCAATCTTCTTTCGAACTCGGTGATGTTCTTCACCGAAGCGTATTGGAATGAGAAGATGCTCTGCTTCCAGTCACCGACGACGCAGATGTTTCCGCTCTTGGAAAGTAGCAGGGCCAGCTTGAACTGTATCTCGTTGGTGTCCTGGAACTCGTCTATCATCATGTACTCGAAACTCACTTTTTCTCTCAAAGGATGATCTTCGCAGAGCAGCACGAAGGCGAACATGATCATGAAGGTGAAGTTCATGTAGTTCCTGCTCAGCGCGTACTCCACATATTCGAAGTAGACGTCGTGAACGAAACTTTTCAGCTCCTCACGATCTTCGTTAAAACAGGTCTCTGCGTACTTCTCAGGCACTTTTTTATTTTCACCTCTTACTTCGCGCTGTGTAGGCGCCTTGGGTAGAAAACACTTGTTCTTGTAGCCGTTGAGCTTTTTTCTTAGGCGCGACTGCTTCGGTCCGTAGGCCCCTTCCCGCTTCCGGTTCATCTCTTCGAATAGCTTTTTGAACCTTTCAAAATTTCCGTCCAGATATCGTTCAGAATTCCTGAACCATCCTTCTCTGCACGGAAAGATGCCCTTAGCTCCCAACGATTTTATCAGATCTAAAAGTTCTGTTTTGCTGTAGACCACACGGTAGAGGTCTCGATATTCAGGATGCCTATCCATGAAATCGCTGATGAACCTTTCGAACTCCCGCCTCTCCAATATCTCGTTCTCGATCACCCGGGTAGAATGAGTGAGCCTGTCGTTTATGCCGATCATCTCAGGTGCCTCGTGACCGTACCTTCTCAGCAGCCTGTTGCAGTAGCTGTGGAAAGTGCAGATAGGAGCGTCTCTTAATTCAGATTTTTCATGATCGGAGGTGTTGATGATCCTTTCCTTCATGTTCTCTGCTGCGTTCTCGGTGAAAGTGACCAACAAGATGTCTTCCGGATCCACGCCCTTTTGAAGAAGATGGGAGTAGCGAAGAGAGATAGTGAAGGTTTTACCCGTTCCCGGTCCGGCGTCCGCGACGTAGATGCCTTCGATATCCTCGATCAGTTCTTCCTGCTCATCGTTCGGTTCAAAACCACTCATAATATCACCAGGTCCGGATTATCTATCTCCTTTGGATCTACGTCGCCGACCGGAAAGTCGGTCTTTCTGTAACGGTTGTATTCCTCTATATTCTCCTGCAGGAACTTTTCGAACTCGTCTATATCTTCTTTGAAGTAGTTCTGGGACCTGAATACAACGAGCTTCTTCAGGGTGCTCCTGCAGCCTTTCTCAACGTATTTGTAGTCGCCGATAAGATCTTTGCAGTACTGGACGAACTCCTGCTTCAGTTTTGATCCCAATACCTCCTGCTTATCACCCTCTAGAAAGCTATTTTCGCTGAAAAATCGTCTGTAATTGTCGAAGCCCAGCTTTTCGAGCGTCTTTCTCCTGTTGTTCGAAGCCTTCACGTCACCTATCACCGCTCTGTAAACTTCTTCCTCGTGTATCATCTCATCGAAGTTTCTAGGGTGATATATTATGTTCACGAGATTGTCCTCTGGATCTGCCTCTCCGGAAACGACGTCCTTTTCGTTCTCCAGCAGGTGGTGATACGTGAACTTTATAAGCCTCTTCGGATGATGATGACGGTGATGGGCGATATACATCTTAGCCTGAAAGTCCACTTTTCTTTCAATATTTTTTATGTTAGATCTTCTCATCAGTTCTGAGATACTCTTCTTTGAACCGGACTTGTGATCAACGATGGAGTCGCTATCAAGTACAAGATCTACTTTTCCCTTCGCCCCGATATCTTCGTTGTGGAAGGAGACTTCGGTGAAGTCGGTGGTTATCTGCCTGTCGAACACTTCGGAGAAGTGATTGTGCTTATCTTTCTTCGTGTAGCCTTCCGGATTTTCCAACTGCGGTTCTACACGACTTATGAAATCCATGATGTTCTGAAAGCCGATCTCGAACTTGGTCCTCATCAGAGGTTTTTGATGATCTTCCAAAAAAGGTGACATCTCGTCCATCACGCTGTCTATCAACTCTTCTTTTTTCTCTGCTTCCTCAGGATGGTTTAAAAGATACTCCGCAAGATCGTGGAACAGGCTTCCTCTGGTGAAATACGGCTTGTCCGGCCTCTCTATGAGTTCGGAGAAGAAGCGGTCCTTTGGACAGTATGCGAAGGAGTTGAGCGCGGACTGGCTCATCGTCTTGGTACTCTTTTGTTCAGCTTCTATCTTCTCCTTTTCGAAAGCAGTCTTTTCATCCAGCATCTCTTTCTCGTTCAACTCGTGTTTCAGGTCCCTGAACGAGGTTATAGTCCGGTCCGTCAACTCGTTGAAGTAGAAGGAAGGCGTTACCGTACGGTCGGTCTTCCTGTCCTGGACCATGAAGAGGCGCTCCTTTCCATTCTGCAGGAGTATCTTGAAGTCCTTCAGCTTCCTCTCATCGAATTCCTTCTTATCTATCCAGGGTGTAGAAGGAGTATCGGGAGTCCAAGAGGAGTCCATACCGAGGTAAAACACGATCGGTCTGTCGATGTAAGTGGAAGTGCCTGGAGAAGCTATCAACAGGCCGCGTCCCGCTTTTTTAACTTCGACATCGAAACTATCTAAATAGTAAATAAGAGTAAATAAAGCGTCAAGGGTGATATCTTCTTCCAAGAGTTCCAGCTCTTCCAGCTGTTCCCTCAACACTTCGAGATCACATTCAAAGATACGATGATCTAGAAGTTCCTCGAAGCTCATCTTCGGTATGTTCTGGATAAGATCCTTGATATCTTTTAATTTCTCATCGGAAAAAGCTTCGAGTAGATAATCTTCACTCTTGGCCCTGATACCTTGAGGACAGAACTGCCTTATCTCTTTGACTTTAAGACCTCTTTTGAAGAAGGAGTACCTGATCAGGTTCAGGTACTTTCTCACTTCTTCTCTCTCCATTATATCTTTGGAGAGCATGTAAGGTATATCTTTGGAGCGGAGCATAGATTCGACCACGTAGCGGTACTCCGAGTCCTTTTTCATCACTACAGCTACATCTTTAGGATCAACATCCTTTATGTTGAAGAAGAGTGTCTCGACTATCTCTGTGGTTGAATTGAAGATATGGAACCTAGGAAGTTTTTCATCTTCAGAAGTGAACGGTTCCACCACGTCGTAGTCCGAAGGCAGTATCTTCTTATCCAGTTCCGTGAACTGGTGTGGAGAAACCACCCCCAGTTCTTTTTCTTCCGGTACGGTGTATCTCTCCAAGGCGGAATAAGGATTGATCGTTTTTTTCAAAGTTTTGATCATCTTTTCCGCTTCTTCAGGATCGTACCTATCCTCTTTCAGCAGTTCGTAAGGATCACCGTTCTCTTTCCAGCATTCAACGATGTTCTCAAAAAGGTAGCTCGCCTTTTTTAGGGTGATGTCCATCTTTCCTAAGATCGAGAGGAAAAGTTCCCGCTTGTCCTGTATCTTATCTTCTGAGGGAAGTTCGTTCAGCGCCAACCTTCTTGGGGTCGTAGCGAATTCACCGAACCGTGAACCGGTCAAACGGGCGTTCAAAGCGTCGGCAAGAGGAGCGTCCACTGTCAAAACAAGATCGTGGTCCTTCACTTCTTCATAGATCTGGTCTATCGAACGAGCTTTTTCCAAAGTCAATATAATGGGTCCTTCCATGATGCCGATAACGAGAGCCGTTTCTTGCTATAAAAGGTTTTGAGTTTGTCTTTCATCACTCGTAGAGACGAACCAACTCTCAAAGGTTTTATAAGGCATTCGATGTTAGATGAGAGCGATGTATCTACCCCTGTACATCGATTTTGAGGGAAAACATGTCCTCATATTGGGTCTCGGAGAGGTAGGTAAGAGGAGAGCTAGGAAGGTAAGAGACAGGGGAGCGAAGGTGAAGGGAATAGATGTGAAGGACCCGGGTATAAGCGGGATAGAGTTCGAAAAGAGAGAATTGGAGGAAGATGAACTCCCAGATCTTGAAGATTATTTTTTGGTCATCGCATCCACCGATGACGAAGCTTTGAACAGGACCATAGCTGAAAAAGCTGAAGAGGCTGGTGTTTTAGTCAGCTGTGCCGGGGATTATGAAAAAGGAGATGTAGTCTTTCCCGGCGTCGTTGAAACCTATGGCGAAAGTATCTCTATAACCACGAAAGGAAAAGATCCATCGTTGACTAAAAGGATAAAAGAGGCGATAAAAGATGAGATATCCGGAAAAAAGACTTAGAAGGTACAGGAAAGACGAGAAGATAAGAGAACTCGTCAGTAACGTAAAAATTAATAAAACCGATCTTATCCAGCCGGTCTTTGTAAAAGAAGGACTGGATGAGAAGGAAGAGATCCCGAGCATGGAAGGACAGTATCACCACACGCTTGAAAGTCTCGAGGAAGAAATAGAGGAGTGTGATCGGCTGGGCATACCTGGAGTACTGGTATTTGGCATACCGGAAAAAAACGACGAAAAAGGATCTTTAGCTCACGAAGAGGAAGGGATAGTCCAGAGAGCGGTCAGATCCATAAAAGATTTTTCTGAAATCGAAGTGTTCACCGACGTTTGCCTGTGTCATTACACTTCACACGGTCACTGCGGTATAGTGAAAGAAGGAGAGCTTCTGAACGACGAGAGTCTTGAGGTCTTGGGTAAAGCGGCACTTTCTCACGCCGAAGCCGGTGCCGACTTCGTCGCTCCTTCAGCGATGATGGACCACCAGGTAAAATACATCCGAGATGTTCTAGATGAGCACGGTCATGAAGACGTGGGCATAATGAGCTATTCGGCCAAGTTCGCCAGCAATTATTACGGTCCTTTCAGAGACGCGGCCGAAAGTTCTCCAGATGGAGCATCGACCGGACTCAGGAATAGAGATACGTACCAGATGGACTACCGCATCGGTGGAGAAGGGCAGCCCATGGAAGAGATAAAGATGGACCTCCAGGAAGGAGCGGATATAGTGATGGTCAAACCCGCTCTTCCTTATCTGGACATAATCAATGAAGCCTCGCACAGATTCGATGTTCCCATGGCTGCCTACAGCGTCAGCGGAGAATACCAGATGCTGAAAAACTCTGTAGAAAACGATATATTTTCGGAAAAAGTTTTAGAGGAATCGCTCTGCTCGATAAAGCGAGCAGGTGCGGACATGATAATAACCTATTTCGCCAAGGAGATGGTAAAAGATGGAAAGATTTGAGAAGTCTGAGGAAAGATTTGAGGAAGCAAAGAAATACTTCGTAGGCGGAGTGAACAGCCCCGCGAGAGCGTACGACCCTTTCCCGATATTCATGGAGAGAGGCGAAGGTAACAAATTGGTCGATATACAGGGTAACGAATTCATAGATTACTCTCTCGCTTTCGGACCGATGATATTCGGGCACGTACATCCAAAGCTCAAGGAAAAAGTCGTCGAGCAGATCGAGAAAGGATGGGCTTTCGGTACACCCTGTGAAGATGGTATCGAGTTCGGAAGAAGATTGGTGGAGAGGTTCGGAAGTATAGATAAGGTCCGATTGGTCAATACCGGTACCGAAGCTACGATGTCGGCGATCAGATTGGCGAGAGGCTACACGGGAAGAGACAAGATAGTCAAGTTCAGCGGCGGCTTTCACGGAGCTCACGATTCGGTCCTGATAGAGGCGGGAAGCGGAGCTTCCACGCACGGTTCACCCGATTCTTTAGGAGTTCCAGAAGATTTCGCCAAACACACTATAGTGGTTCCTTGGAATGATGAGGAGAAAATGAAGAAGGTCTTCGAAGAGAAAGGTGACGAGATAGCGTGTATCATCGCTGAACCCATAACTGGGAATTATGGATGCATACCCCCTGAACCGAACTTCTTGAACTTATTACGTGATCTCACCGAGGCAAACGGATCACTCCTGATCTTCGACGAGGTGATAACCGGATTCAGGGTCTCCAGTGGAGGTGCACAGGAACACTTCGGTATAGAGCCCGACCTGACCACTTTGGGCAAGATAGGAGGCGGCGGCTTCCCGATCGGTATCTTCGGCGGACGGGAGGATATCATGGAGGAAGTCTCGCCCTCCGGAGACGTTTACCAGGCAGGCACTTTCAGCGCGAATCCAGTTGTGGTATCTGCGGGTATACAAGCGCTAAAGATCCTCGAGGAAGAGAACGTGATAGAGAAAGCGAACAGGAAAGGTGAAGAACTCAGGAGTAAGTTGAGAGAGGGGCTTGCAGGAGAAGATGTTCTGGTCCAGGGCATCTCTTCTATGTTCTCCCTATTCTTGACGGACCAGGATGAAGTGAAAAACAAGCAGGACGTGAAGAGGTGCGACCTGGAGGGATACAACGATCTTCACCGAGAGCTGGCCAAGAGAGGCGTGTACTTCCCGCCTTCTCAGTTCGAAACGAGCTTTTTGACCCACCTTCACACTGAAGAGGACCTAGAAAGAACTGTAGAAGCGGTTGAAAGATCGCTAGAGGTACTTTCATGAAGTACAGAGTCGGTACCAGAAAGAGCAAACTGTCGACCACGCAGACTGAAGAGGTCGTAAAACAACTGGAAAAAAGGAGCGACTCCGAGTTCGAGATCATCGATCTTCAAACTCTTGGTGATACTGAAAAATGGAGATCCATCAAAGATATAGACGAAGTGGGCGTCTTTACGAGAGAGCTGGACAGAGCTCTTGTCCAGGGAGAGATCGATTTTGCGGTACACAGCTCAAAGGATGTACCGACCGACCTTCCAAGCGAGATACGGGTCGGAGCGGTAACTGAAAGGTTGGGACCTGAAGACGTTCTAGTCGGAGCTGAACTGGAAGATCTGAAGGCCGGAGCGAAGATCGGGACGGGCAGTCCCAGAAGAAAAGAACAGCTGCTGCAGCAGAGGAGCGACATAGAGGTCGTTCCGATAAGAGGTAACGTGGAGACGAGGCTCGAAAAAGTAGGTGAAGAAGTCGACGCGGTTGTCCTGGCAAAGGCGGGCTTACAGAGATTGGGAGTTACGGATAAGATTGATCAGGTGCTCCCATTGAAGGACTTCCTTCCAGCTCCGGGACAGGCTGCACTCACAGTCACCTGCAGAGAGGAAGACGAGAAGACCTTGGAACTTCTTAATATTATAGATCATGCAGAGAGCAGGTACGCGATCACCGCGGAGAAGGCGGTCCTGAACGAGATAGGCAGAGGCTGCAGCGTTCCTTTGGGCACTCTAGCTAGAATAGAAGGAGAAGAGATCGTACTCGAAGCTGAACATTCAGGCGAAGGTGTACGGGTCGTCGTAGAAGGCGATATCGATGAGGCTGCAGCTGTCGGCTCGACGGCCGCGAAAAAGATGATCGAAAAGATAGGAGGTGTATGAATGAGTGGAAAGGTTTATCTTGTCGGTGCAGGACCCGGGGATCCAGAATTGCTGACAGTGAAAGCTCGCGAACTTCTTAAAAGATGCGATCACGTACTTTACGATAATCTAGTGGATGAGAAGCTGCTTCAATTGGTCGAAGACGGAGAAGTTATCTACGTGGGCAAAAAACCGGGCGAATCCGACAAGCAGAGAAGGATAAACAAGCTGATGGTCGAGAAAGCTGAAGAAGGTCACGATGTATGTAGATTGAAAGGAGGTAATCCGGTCGTCTTCGGCAGAGGCGGAGAGGAATACGAATTTCTTAGGGAGAAAGGCATCGACGTCGAGATAGTCCCTGGTCTTTCTTCCTCTATTTCGGTTCCACCTCTTTATGGTATCCCTTTGACACACCGGGATTTTTCATCCAGCGTTTCCTTACTCACGGGTTACGGCGCCGGAGGTTCCGACCCGGAATGGGAGTGCGTCAACGATACCGCCGTGGTGCTGATGACGCTTGGAAACCTTCAAACAGTGGTTGAAAAGCTTATCCAAGGAGGTATGACCGAAGAGACTTTTTCGGCACTGATCTCCTCCGGTTCTACAGAAGATGAGCGTCTATTGGTCGGAGAACTGTCAAGGATCACGGAATTGAAGGAGCGTTTCGGTATCGGATCTCCGGGATTATTGATCGCCGGCGACGTGGTCGAGAGAGTCCTCAGGATGAAGGGAACTGAAGTCGCTCTGTTCCGACCGGAGGGTAAGAAAAAGATCACAGAAGGCATGATAGAGACCTCCGGCGGGATCCCAAAAGTGTACGAGATAATGCGTTCCGAACCCGTGGAGGGACTGGACGGACTCCTGTCGAAGGACTGGAGATTCATCTGTTTCATGAGTACTGAAAGCGTGAAGATCGTTTCTGAGATCATAGATATTTCCAACATAAAAGCTGTGGCAATAGGGGAAAAAACCGCGGAAGCGTTGAAGGAGCAAGGCTGTAAAGATGTATCGATACCTTCACCACAGAACAGTGACGGGATGGAAGAACTGTTGAAAGACATGGGTGTGGAAGAAGAAAGCGTTCTAGCTCTTCGTTCCTCGCTCGCTGAGGATGAGATGAAGGGAGCGGTCAATAAGGATGCCTATCGTGTCAAGGTGTCGGAAAGAACGGTAGGTAAGATATTGAAAAAGTATGAAACTGAGGCTCCAGATTTTACTATACTGACCAGTTCAGGTATGTTGAAGTTGTTGATCCAAGATCTTGATCGTGATGAGGAGGAGCGTTTCCTCTCACACCTTAACACGTCCTTCGTGATATCGATAGGTCCGAAGTGCTCGGATTTTTTGAAGGAGAAGGGTGTGGACGTGAATTACGAGATGGAAAAACCCGACCTAAGGTATTTTTTCGAAGAGGTGATCCCTGGTGAAGATCGATGAGACGGATAGAGAACTGATGAAAAGAATACAGAAAGATTTTCCACTAAGAAGGAGGCCGTTCCGCGAGATAGGTGAGGAGTTAGGGATAAACGAAGTAGAAGCGATAGAGAGGATCAGTGCACTGAGTGAAGAAGGATTGATCAGAAATATCTCCCCTAAGATAAGATCCAGCGAAGTGGGATACGAAGCCAGTACTCTAGTCGCGGTCAAGATCGAAGATGAGCGGATAGAAGAAGCTGCAGAGATCATCAACCGATATGATGGTGTCACGCACAACTATGAAAGGACCGCGGACTACAATCTCTGGTTCACGCTTCATGCAGAAACTGAAGAGAGATTGAATGCTCTGATAGAAGAGATAGAACAGCGGATAGAACCTGAAGATGTGCTGAACCTGCCAAAGGAGAAAAAGTACAAACTTCACGTCGATCTCGATCTAGAGGAGGTAAAAGATGGATGAGATAGACAGAGATATACTGAAAGAAGTACAGGACGGTATACCTTTGGTAAAGAGGCCCTACGAGGAAGTAGCTTCTAGATTGGACCTGGAGGAAGAGGAAGTTCTAACAAGGCTTGAGAAGTTGAAAGATGAAGGTGTTTACAGGAGGTTCGGAGCCTCTTTAAATCATAGAAAGATCGGGTTCAAAGCTAACGCTATGGTGGTTTGGGATATCGAAGAGGAAAGGGTGGATGAAGCAGGTAATATCGCCTCCGCTTTTGAAGAGGTAACTCACTGTTACAGGAGGCCTAAAAAAGAGGGAAAGTGGGATTACAGCCTCTACACCATGATACATTCCGACTCCAAAGAAAAGTGCGAAAAGATCGCGGAGAAGATCGCCGACAGTATAGGCGTGGAAGAAGAGGACTACCAGGCGGTTTACAGCACTAGAGAATTAAAGAAGACCGGGGTCAGGATCTAGTCTGTCTGGTCCAGTCCCTCTTTGATCCTTTCTTCTATCAACTCTCTAAATTTTGGATGGGAAGCTAGGACGTCGGTGATCGTAAAATCGATTTTTTCATGCTCTCTTCTCAACTCCTCTACTAGATTCGGCAGGTCCTTTTCCACGTGATTGCCCGGGAACAAAAATACTGGGACGATCACTATTTTAGAAATGTCGTGAGATTTCAAGGCTTTTACCGCATCTTTAAGATCTGGTTCGGTGAATTCTAGAAAAGCGGGTCGTACCATGGGATGTTCCTCATCATCTATGCGATCCACCAAATTTTTGAAAGCCAGATTGGATGCTTCTCTCCTGCTGCCGTGGCTGAAAAGGATCACGCCTATTTCTGTCATGGGTAGAGATTGGAAACATAGTTAAAAATTTTTGTACGTGAGAAAATTACAAGTATCAGGAAATCATTACCTATAATCCCGTGATAATTTATGGCTAAAGAAGATAAGTATGAGAAGGTAGAGGAGGATGAGGAAAGAAAAACACTGACGACGAATTCTGGAGAACCCGTTCCGGACAATCAGAATTCCAAAAGCGCCGGACCTGAAGGTCCCTTGCTGATGGAAGACTACCATTATCTGGAGAAGATGGCCCAGTTCAATAGAGAGGAGATCCCGGAGAGGATAGTCCATGCTAAAGGAGGAGGAGCGTTCGGTACCTTCACCGTCACCAATGATGAGATAAGTAAGTATACCATGGCCGATCTATTCTCTGAAGAGGGAAAAGAAACCGACGTCTTCGTGCGATTTTCGACCGTTGCCGGTTCTCGAGGGTCGCCAGATACCGTAAGGGATCCAAGAGGTTTTGCGGTAAAGTTCTACACCGAAGAGGGGAACTGGGATCTCGTTGGAAACAACACTCCGGTTTTCTTCGTAAGAGATCCGTCGAAGTTCTCTGATTTTATACATACTCAAAAGGAATTGCCCGGAAGCGGATTGAACGATCCTACCCCTCAGTGGGATTTTTGGTCGTTGAGTCCCGAATCACTCCATCAGATAACTATACTTTTCAGCGATAGGGGGATTCCTGCGACCTGGCGTCACATGAACGGTTATTCCAGCCACACGTTCTCCCTGTACAACGAGGAAGGAGAGCGCTATTGGGTAAAGTTCCATTTCAAGACCGACCAGGGCATAAAGAATCTCGATCCCGAGGAGGCGAAGCGGCTTGCCGGTGAGAACCCCCATCACCATCGTGAAGACCTTTATCAGGCGATCGAAGAAGGCAATTACCCTACCTGGACTTTGAAAGCCCAGATAATGCCTGAAAAGGAAGCGGAAGATTATCACATCAATCCGTTCGATCTAACGCGCGTTTGGCCGCACGGGGATTATCCTATGATGGAGATCGGCACTCTAGAGTTGAATGAGAACCCGGATAATTTCTTCCAGGATGTTGAGGAGGCCGCGTTCTCTCCTGCACACGTTGTTCCTGGGATCGCTCATAGTCCCGATAAGATGCTTCAAGGACGTATCCCTTCGTATGATGACGCTCACCGCTACCGCTTGGGCACAAATTTTGAAAACATACCTGTAAATAAACCTAAGAAGGCGGAGAAGAACAACTATCATCAGAACGGCTTCATGAGGGCCGATGGGAACCTTGGATCGGGACCCAATTACGAGCCTAACAGTTTCGGTGGTCCGGTCGAAGATCCCTCTGTCAAGGAACCTCCCCTTGAGATATCGGGAGATGCGGATAGATACGAGGCCCAGGAGCGCATCGACAATTACAAACAGCCAGGGGACCTATTCAGAAAAGTGATGAGTGAAGAACAGCGCCAGCATCTGATGGACAACTTTGCGGAAGATATGGAGCCGGTAGATGAGACCATACAGAAACGCCAGCTGGTGCATTTTTACAAAGCTGATCCACGCTGGGGACGCGGTGTCGCCGAACGCCTTGGCATAGATATAGAAGAAGCGGTACCTGACGAATTACTTGAACTGCCGGACGAAGAGATAGCAGAGGCACCTGTGGTAGAGGACTTGCTGGATTAGCTACACTACAGTCCGTTTATCTAGGGGACTACATCCCCTCTTATTTTTTACATTTAGGTAGAAAGGATTAAATGTTAGTATCCTAAGATGGTGACGACGATGAAGCAGGAGTTCTTGGATCGGATCATATGTTTGACAATATCCCATCATCGTGCCAGCGTTGAAGAGTTGGAAGTGGCATCCTTCAAAGATGAATCTGCGGCATGCGTAGAACTACTGGATAAAGGATGGGTGGACGAGGTCGGCATACTGCAGACGTGCAACAGGGTGGAAGTCTACCTAACGATCTCTGAAGTAGGAGTAGACGAAGAAACGTTGGGTGAAACGGCTGAAGAATTTTTAGGTTCTGAAGATTCTGAGAATATCGATATATTGAGAGGATTGGATGCTCTTCAGCACCTCTTTGAAGTTTCGTCTGGCATGGTTTCCATGGTATCTGGAGAGGACGAGATATTGGGCCAGGTCGCCGACACTTTTGAACACTGCGTAGAAAATGGATTTTCTGGGAGCGTACTGAATCCTGCCTTGGAGAAGGCGGTGCACGTGGGAAAAAGGGTCAGGAATGAAACGGAGATAAATTCTGGACCTAGATCGATCGGATCCGCGGCGATCAGGTTTGCGGAGAAAAATCTAGATGATGTGGAGGATGCGGAATTTGCTATGATCGGAGCGGGGGATGTGGCAGAATTGGTGAGCAAGTCATTGAAGAAAAGAGGTTACGATTCTGTATATATAACTGATAAAGATCTGAGCAAGGCTCGAAAGGTGGCGGAAAAAGTGGGAGGAAAGGCCCTAGCCAGCGAACATAACATAGATCTATTTACTGAAGTCGACGTGGTGATAAGCGCCACTTCAGCCGGAGATGTGATATTTGATAAGGAGGACCTGGAAGACAAGATCGAAGGTAAAACACTCATACTCGATCTGGCGAATCCAAGGGACGTCGACGCAAACGTGGGAGAACTAGATCGTGTGGAACTTTTCGATCTGGACAGCTTGAATTGTATGTTGGAAGAGAACGAGGAGAGGAGGGAGAAAGAGAAGGAGAAGGTCAAAGAGATCGTGGACCAGGAACTGAAGAAGTTGATGAAAAAGTACAAGGAAAAGAACGCAGAAGAGATCGTGAAGAACATATACAGGAAGGCGGAGGAAGTCAGGGAGAGGGAAGTGGAGAAGGCATTGAGGATGTTAGAAGCTGAAAATGGTGGATTATCCAGTGAAGAAAGGGAGATAATCGACGAAGCGACCAGAAGCATCGCGGAGAAGATACTTCACGATCCCGTTAACAGTTTAAAAAACGCTTCTATAGAGGAAGATGAAGAGGTCGTCGAAGTCGCTAGATCTCTTTTTGACTTAGATGAGTAAACAGGAATAGATATCATGATTTCGATCAGTAAGCTGCTGTGTGGACTGAAGACAGAATCCGACGGGTTGAGGTACGATGACCCAAACGGAAAGAAGAAACAGATAAAGCACCGTGGAAAGCACAGTGGAAGGCCGGTGGTGGTTTGGAATTCCACCGTGAGGTGTAACCTTGGATGTAAACACTGTTACGCCGCGGCAGAGGATGAAGAAGGTGAAGGAGAGCTTTCCACCTCCGATGCTAAAAAGATGATCATGGACCTGGCCGATTACGGAGTGCCGGTGTTGATCTTTTCAGGCGGAGAACCTCTGATCAGGGACGATCTTTTCGAGCTGATTCAGTTCACCAAAGATCAGGGTATCAGGGCTGTGATATCTACAAACGGAACGCTCTTGGATCGAGAAAATGTAGATAGAGCTGTGAAGGCCGGGGCGGATTATATCGGAGTTTCAGTTGACGGTGTTCCCGAGGTGAACGATGAGTTTAGAGGTGAGAAGGGCGCGTTCGACCGCGCCGTTAAAGGTATACGGAACAGTTTGGAAGGTGGTTTGAAAACGGGTCTCCGGTACACGATAACTGAATACAACATGGGCGATATGGAAAAGGTGATAAATATGCTGAGAGAGGTGGGTGTCGATCGGTACTGTTTTTACCACTTGGATTACAGCGGCAGAGGAGAAGACATAAAAGAACACGATCTTAGTAGAAATGAGACAAGGCAGGCGGTGAGGAAGCTTTTTACACTGACTGAAAGTTTCCATCAGGAGGGGTTTCCGATCGAAGTGCTGACCGTGGGTAATTACGTCGACGCTCCTTTCCTCTATCTTTACGTGAAAGAGAACTACGGGGAAGAAAGGGCACAAGCGGTATATCAGCTGTTGAAAAAGAACGGTGGAGACGGTACCGGAGAGCGCATAAGTGCGATAGACGCTGAAGGAGAGGTGCATCCAAACCAGTTCTGGAGGTCTTACAGTTTTGGCAATATTAAGGAAAGAAGTTTCGGTGATATATGGGAAGATACTAGCGATGAGTTGATGAAGGGACTGAAGAATAAAGAGAAAATGTTGAAGGGAAAATGTGCGGACTGTCAATTTTCGGAGATATGTAGGGGAGGTAGTAGGCTTCGAGCTTTGAAGATACACGGTGATGTTTGGAAACCTGATCCAAAATGCTATCTTCGTGAAGATGAGATAAGATGAGAGATGATGATATGGAAAAAGGACACCCGCATGGAAGTAAAAAAGGTAAAAGCCCTCACGGTAAGATAGATCATGATGAGTTTCCTTTCATCGTCTTCTGGGAAGTGACTAGAGCTTGCCCACTGGCCTGCGATCACTGCCGTGCGGAAGCAATGATAGAACCTTCTCCTGAAGAGCTGAGCTATCAGGAAGGTATCGAGTTTCTAGATGAATTGGCCGATTTTGAAAAGGTGCCCATCCTGGTCTTAACCGGCGGCGACCCACTGATGAGAGACGATATCTTCGATCTGGTGGGATACGCTGTTGATAAAGGTATAAGAACGGCTTTCACTCCAGCGCCTACAAGATCATTGGATGAGGAGAACATAAAAAAACTGAAAGAAAAAGGTGTGAGCAGGATGGCTTTATCCTTAGATGGAAGTAGTCCTGAGATCCATGATGCCGTAAGAGGTGAAGGCTCATACAACGCGGTTTTACGGGCAGCTTCCGTTTCTGAGAATATAGGTCTTCCGATCCAGATCAATACCATGGTGACAGAAGAGACAGTGGATGATCTGCCTGAAATCGCGGAAAAAGTTGAGGACCTTGGTGCGGTTATGTGGGCACTGTTCTTTTTAGTGGAAGTCGGTCGAGGAGAGCACTTGGAATCCGTCTCTGCTGAAAGGGCGGAAGAAGTCATGAACTTTCTGTATGAGGAGGACCTGAAAAGACCTTACATGGTGAAGACTACTGAGGCGTGTCATTATAGAAGGGTCGTGATGCAGCGATCGGGATGTATGAACGAAGTTGGAATCGGAGATGGGATAGGGAGGAGCTTCGGAGTTAGTGACGGCAACGGTATAGTGTTCGTTTCTAGAAAGGGTGAGATATTCCCCAGCGGGTTTTTGCCTCTAGAAGCCGGGAACATAAGAGAGGACGGACTTTTACAGGTTTATAGGGAAAACGAGTTGTTCCAGGAATTGAGGGACAAGTCGAAACTCAAAGGCGACTGCGGTGTCTGCGGATTCAACGAGATATGCGGTGGATCTAGGGCTCGAGCCTACGCCGCTACAGGTGACCATTTACAGGAAGATCCGCTTTGCGTTCATGATCCAGAGAGCTGATCACCGAAAGTCAGTCCCTCTTCTTTTCTCTTTTTACCACTTCTTGACCCTTGTCCTCACTCGTTGTTAGAGAAGAAGTCATATCTATCTTGCAGTCTTTTATCTCTTCTTTTTCTTTATCCTGGAACTTGCTGGAATCGCCAAACACTTCGACCAGATGCTCTGAAGTGATGTCAACATTTGCAGAGACTATCACGTCTCCTGGTTTACTCTCCTCGAGAGCATGGGATATCGCCTTCATATGATCCGGTATAGTGATCGGTTCTTTCTGTACCGCTTCAGCTCCTTCTTTGAGAAGAGATGTGATCTCTCCAGATTCTCTCCCCCGTATCAGATCTTCTTTTTCCGTGAATATGATCTCATCAAACTTTCTCCCAGCGATCTTTCCGTTCTCTAATATATCATCATCAGGCCTATCTCCGAGGCCAGTGAACACCAATATTTTCCTGTCTCCATTGGAGATGTGATCAGTGAATTCACTTAAATTTTTCAATCCATCCGGGTTGTGGGCGTAATCCACTACTATCTTCCGGTCCTCTACTTCGAAGACGTTCAAACGTCCCGGGGTTGTACATTCATCCGTTTGGAATCTAGCTAGTGTGTTCTTGAACTTATCTAGGTCTAGTCCGCTTGCATATCCGGCGGCCATCGCCGCTAGAGTATTCTCCACCAGCATTTTTACGCCTCCTCTCAGGTATGGGAAGTCATTTACGGTCGCTATCGTCTTAACGCCTTCGTAGAGATAGGCTTTAAGCTCGTCTCCTTCACGAACAAAGGCTTCTCCTCCATCGTCTATATGTTCTTCTATCAATCGATTTTTCTTCACACCGAAAAGGATAGGTGTAGCATTGGACTTCTGGATAAGTTTTTCTGCATAATCGTCGTTTCCATTGATCACGGCATAACCGTCTTCGTCGATCGCCTCGACTACCAAAGATTTGACCCAAAATATATCATCCCGATCCTCTATGCCATCTGATCCTATGTGGTCTTTCCTTATGTTCAAAACAACCCCTACAGAAGATTTGTCAAATCCCAATCCTCTCTTGAGAATTCCTCCTCGAGCGGTCTCTAGAACGGCATAGTCCACTTCAGGATCCTGAAGAACTAGATTTGCACTCCAAGGGCCTGTTGTATCTCCTTCAGCCACCTTCATGCCGTTGGACCATATACCACCCGTAACCGCAAGACCAGTATTATGGCCTTGATTCCTAGCTAACCACTCGACCAATCTGGACGTAGTAGTTTTACCGTTAGTTCCAGTTATCGCCACCAGTGGAATCCTTCCATCCCCTGAAGGATAGAGATGATCGATTATTTTTTCTCCCACCGGTCGAGGTTCACCCGATGTTGGGGAGATATGCATCCTCAGACCCGGACTTGCATTTATCTCGATTATGCCCCAATTCAATTTGCTGACCGGTTTTGAGATATCGTCCGCTATGAAATCTATACCCATAAGATCAAGATCGACTATCTTGCTGGTCCTCTCTAATACCATTTTCAAGCTGGGATGTATATCATCGGTCCGATCCTTTGAGGTGCCTCCAGTACTTAGATTCGAAGTCTCCGTTAATTGCACAGTTTCACCTTCTTTCGGTATATAATCAAGACTCAGACCTTTGCGCTCCAAGTTCATCATGACTTCTTCACTGAACTTTATCTTCGTCAACAGGTTGTCGTGCTCGTCTCCTCTTTTAGGATCTTGATTTACCAGCTCAACAAGTTCTTTGATTGTAGAGGAACCATCTCCTTCCACATGAGCGGGCACTTTTTGAGCTAGAGCGACAACTTCGTTGTTTACCAGCAAGGCCCTATAATCATCTCCTTTCAGATATTTTTCTACTAGTTGATAATCCCCGTATTCCTTAGATAATGAGTAAGCTTCCGCTAATTCATCTGGATTTTTGAGGTTTACAAAGACACCATCCCCGTGATTTCCGCTGACCGGTTTTATAACCACAGGATAACCGATATATCCGGCTATATCTAACGCCTCCTGTTGAGAATTCGCTACTTCTCCTCTCGGTACTGGAAGGCCGTGATTATACAGAATATCCTTACAGATATCTTTTTCCTGAGCTATCTCAGTCCCTATCAAAGAGGTCTCTGAGGTCTCGGGACCCCATATCATCTTACGGTTTTTTCCCCATCCGAGAGAAAATAGACTGTAAGATTCGTCTGCTCTCTTATATGGTATATCTTTACTCTCCGCCGCTTTTATGATTGCGTTGGTGCTGGGTCCGAACTTTTCTTTCATAAAAGCATCTTCCGCGTCTTCCAATATATCATCTACAAATCCTTCCAAATTTTCTTCTCCAGCCAGTAATTTGTTTACTAGCTTCACCGATCTTTCAAGTGCTAAAGAGCCTAAAGAAGGATATTCGTAAGATATCACGATTTTGTAGGTACTGCCTTCTTTTCTTCTACTTCTGCCGAAAGACACGTCAGAGCCTACGCTGTTCTGAATGGACAGAGCTATGTGTTCGATGATATGTGCGGGATAGGTCCCTTCCTCCAATCTCTCCAAGAATCCACCTTCATAGCCTTTAGAGCACGTGTGCTTTTTGATCTCTGGTAATAAACTTGTCAGCTTATAAGCTAAATCCTCGTTAGAGGGTGTCTCCACCCAATCTCCCAGATCAACGTGAGCCTCGATAACAGGGAAAAGCGCATGAACGTTCGGTCCTTCGAAGACTTTTTGCTTTATCAATTCTATTTCTTCATCGACAATATCTCCGATCTTCTTTTCATCGACCAATTTCATTTTCTATACCTCCTTTTAGGGTATTTTATCGTTTAGACAACTCGCCCGAAGATCTGTATATCATCCCAAGACATATGTTACCCCGCTCCCTAGACGAGATCACTATACACCTTTTTCTTCTTCGATCGAGTTTTAGTTGTACGAAATAAAATTGTATTACTGTGTTATATTAGCGAGTACCTGATATTTAAATTTATCTTAAGAACTCTTCTTTTTATCTAAAAATATCGAATCATAGTCTAAATTTTTTGCAGACGCTACAATTGAGATATCAAAGGAAAAATTTTATCTAGTATTATAACATGTTGATAACAGGAGGATAATACTTGAAAAAAGAAGGTAAGTATGCTTTGGCCGGCATAATAGGATTGTACATCCTGGTGGTTGTACTGTTTCTATCCTCACCGACACCTGAATACTTCGATCACAATTTCTTCGTCAGGTTCTTCGCACTTACCGGTTTCTACTTTTTGTCCGTTTCTGTCTTACTGACGCCTTTCGTTAGGGAGATATATCAGCTGTTTGGAAAACCCTTCCAATCTATACACCACTATTTTGGAGCTATAGGACTCGCCGGAGCAACACTCCATCCCGTAATTTTTGCTGTAGAGGAAAGTGATCTATCTGTGTTCGTTCCCGATTTTTCGGAATGGATAGTATTTTGGGAATTAGCGGGTAGACCTGCTTTCTTTGTCATCTATATCGCGGTGGTCGGGGCCTTCCTTCGAAGTAAGATGAGGAAATACTGGAGAAGTTTACATTCGCTCATGTATTTAGCTTTGATCTTCATATTTTTCCACGGCTATCTGATCGGTACGGACTTTGATAATCTAGGCGTGCTGATCATATTTACCGTGTTGTTCATAGCTTCCATGATCGTTCCATTCTACAAGAGATACCAAACAAAATGACATGAGTCAACTTACCCAACGTTTAAAATGGACTTCATGATTCAGCTCCATTGATGAGCAGCTTTACCAGCGAGAAGATAGAGACCGTATTTTTCGACGTGGACGACACTCTCTTCGACCAGAGAAGAGCTCACAGGCTTGCTTTGAAGGAGATAAAGGAAAGGTGCAGCGAGCACTTTCATGGCGTGGATTACAGGGAACTGGTGGAGGCGTTTGAAAGAGCTGATCAAAAGTCGATAGAGGATTTCAGGGAAGGCGTACCACTGAATGAGATAAGGGAGGAGAGAAGTGAGGATATGCTGAGAGAATTGGGCATAGACGTGAGCTTTTCTGAAGAACTCACCGAACTGTTCTATGAAATTTACCCGTCGATGGAATGCGGTATGAAGGGGGTAGAAGAAGTAGTGAAAGGACTTCACGGGGATCGAATTTTGGGTGTGATAACTAACAGCTCGAAAGAGGTCCAGATGCGGAAGTTGAAGACGCTGGAGATCATAGATCATTTCGAAACGCTCGTCTTTTCGGAAGAGATAGGATATCGTAAACCCGACGGTAGGATCTTTTTGGAGGCGCTTGGAAGAGTGGATTGTAAACCCCAGGATTGTCTCTACGTTGGTGACTCGTATAGAAGCGATGTAGTCGGGGCTTCTAGGGTCGGGATGCATACCTGCTGGTTGAACCTTGACGGTGGATTGAATGGTGATGTAGAACCCGACGTTATCATATCAGAGCTTACGGAACTATTGGAATATCTGTAGAGAAGATGATACGTAATATTTATATTAGGAGTATATATTCAAGAGGTGCTCATGATGTTTGAATGGATGAGAGATGTAAAAGATTTGATGAGTGATAAGGATGGAAAGTGAGATCAGGACTTATCTGGTTCTAAGTGTCGTGCTTCTGTTGATGGTGAGTGTTCTTGGAACTGTTAACGTCATAGTTGAGGAAGAAGGGTCGATTTATCGGTCCGAGAAGCTTGATCGTGTCGTTTTTAGCACGTTTGATGATGGGGCAGATGCTGAAGAGAGTATTTCTTTAAAGGAGAATACTTACGATCTGAAGTTTATCATCATAGACGAAGAGGACGACCCCATCGAAGGTGCCAACGTCACTTTGAATGATATGGAGAACACTACTGATGAAGAAGGAGAAGTGTTGTTCAGAGATCTTGAACCTGGAGAATACAACTATACGGTGGAGAAGACGGGCTATGAGACGGTGGAACGTAGCTTGATCATAGATGATGATGTTGAGGAATATGTAACACTGAAAGAAGTGGAATTTGAGATCCCTAGGTGGATGTGGGTAGTGGTCATACCTGTCGTTTTGTTACTCATAGCTGTTGCACTCTTCCTTATGAAACGCAGCGGTGAAGTCGGGGAGACGGACGAGGAAGTGTAAAAAGGCAATTGGATATTCATAAAAATATTTTTTTTATCTTTCTTTTATGGTTAATTTCTAGAACATAAAGCTTAAATCTTTCAGAATCTATCTAGTGCATTGAAGAGGTGTTAAACATTCCAAAAAATTATGGAGGGTATAAAGGTAAATTGTTGAGAGTCGATCTTACGGATAGCGAGATTACTGAAGAGGAGATAAGCCCTGAAAAGATGGAAAAATTTGTAGGTGGAGTCGGGTTGGGCAGCAGCATTCTGCGAGAGGAGATAGAAGATGAAGTCGATGCTTTCGCTCCAGAGAACAGATTGATATTTTTCACAGGGCCATTCGCCGGCACCAAGGTCCCCGGATCGGGTACCTATTCTGTTGTTACAAAGGGCCCTCTCACAGAGATGTTTGGAGGAGCCCAGGCTAACGGATGGTTCGGAGCTAGGATGAAGTTCGCCGGTTATGATGGTATCGTCTTTCATGGAAAGGCATCGGAATTGAGTTACGTACTTGTAACGGACGAGGATGTTCAGATAAAGACGGATCCTGAGCTTGCAGGTAAAGACACGTACGAAACGCAGGAATACCTGAAAGAAAAGTTGGCCATGCCTAAAAGCAGCGTGGCCTGTATAGGTCCTGCCGGAGAGAACGAAGTCCGCTTCGCTAATATAGCCAGTGATGGAGGGCATTTCGCTTCTACCAACGGGATAGGAGCAGTTATGGGTTCAAAGAACCTGAAAGCCGTGGTCGTTGCTGGAGATGAAGGAGTACCAGTAGCTAACGAAGAAAGGTTTGACGAATTGGCCAAAGAATGGCAGAAAGAGGTAAATGAAACACTGATGGGTGCAACGGTCAGCCAATACGGAACGAACGGTTTCTTTTCTGCGGCTGCTGAAACTGGATGGCTCCCTGTGAAAAATCTGACTACAGACATATTCGAAAAGCACCCTGAATTCAACGGCGACAGTCTAAGAGAGAAGTTAGATCTCGATAGGACCCCTTGTCATGCCTGTCCTTTAGAACACTGCAATGAAGTACAGTTGAAAGAAGGAAGGCACGAGGGCTTGAAAACCGACGAACCCGAGTATGAAGGTATGGCTGCATTCGGTCCGTTGATCGGAAACGATGATTACACTGAAGCGATATATCTGAACGATCTAAACGATAGATTGGGGATGGACCTCAAAGAGATGGGTTTCACACTCTCGCTGATCTTGGAATGTGTAGAAAATGGAGTTCTAGATGAAGAGGACCTTGATGGTCTTGATCTGGATTGGGGTGACATAGATGGTGTTGAGAAGTTGATGAAAAATATAGCTCATAGAGAAGGTGTGGGCGATATGTTGGCGGAGGGTGTTTACAGAACAGCGAAAAATTTTGGTGAAGATGCTTTAGATAAGGCGGTCTATACACATGAAGGAATAGCTCCTCACATACATGATCCAAGAGGACTGTGGGGTTATCTTTTCGGACAGACCATATCCAACATGGGATCGATCGAAGGCTTCAGTCCGGCAGAACTCGTCCCTCAACCTGATCTAGGTATGGATGAGCCGGTGGAGAAGTACAAAGATCCGTACGAACTGGTCGAGGCACAGGGAGAGATGGCCAAGAAGTACTACTTTGTGGACAATCTAGGTACTTGTTTCTTCACCAGTGTAGATCTCTCCTTGATGACTGAAGCATTGGAAGCCCTGACAGGGATGGAGTATTCAAAAGAAGAAGCCCTGAAACAAGGTCACAGGACGATGACGAGTAGTAGACTTTTAAACATATCTCAAGGATGGAGCAAGGAGGAAGATAAAGCGTCGGAAAGGCTATTGGAGCCATGCCCAGACGGCCCAAATGAAGGTGTGAGTATCCGAGAAGACATAGACGAGATGGTCGATTACCATTACCGCAGGATGGGATGGGATGAAAAAGGCCATCCTAAAAAAGAAACTTTGAAAGAACTGGGTCTTGACTAAGAGGTAAAATGGTATGGGCCGGGTGAAAGTCAAAGTATATCAACCCTTAGCTTCTGAGATGGGTAGGGAGAAAAGCGGACCGCTTGAATTCCAAGTAGATCTACATGGGGAAATGTCTATAGAACAAGTACTCTCTCTTCATGAGGTAGGTGAGGGTTTACTATCGTTGTTGAAAACCAGTGAATGGAGCGATAATATCATGATAGCGTTGGAAGGAGAGATAAATTACGACGGTCTTTCTGCAAAAGTTTCTGCCGGTGAAGAGATACAGTTCTTCCCTCTTTATGGTGGAGGATGAATAGATCAGTATCAACAGTGTATCGGTCAAAAAGATTATCAACTTGTGATGATTGTAGGATACTGAGGCATAGATATGACTTTCAGCCAGGATCTGTATGAGGAAGCGTCCGATGTGTGGGAAGCCTACCATGAACATCCGTTCGTGAAGGGCATAGGCGACGGAACACTAGATAGGGAGAAGTTCGAGTACTGGTTGCGTCAGGATTACGTTTATCTTATCGATTATGCGAGGTCGTTTGCTTTTGCTGCAGGAAAAGCTAAAGATCTGGAGGTGATGCAGAGATTCGCTGAGCTGTTGGATGGTGTGTTGAATACGGAGATGGAATTGCACCGCGAGTATGCCGCCGAATTCGGTATATCTAGAGAGGAATTGGAGAACGTTGAAAAGTCTCCCACTTGTCAGGCATACACTGATTTTCTTGTGAGAACCGCTTCTTCTAAAACCCTGCCTGAAACCGTGGCCGCACTATTACCCTGTTTCTGGGGGTTCCTCGAGATCGGAAAAAGGTTGAGCGAAGAAGGCGACACTAGCGAAGATAATCCGTACAGGGACTGGATAGAGATGTACTCTTCGGATGAATTTGAGGAGTTGGCAGAATGGAGTAAAGGGCTCATGAACAGCATGGGTGAGCGGGCGAGTGAAGAGGAAAAAGACCGATTGAAGGAAGTATTCCTTACGAGCAGCCGACTGGAGTTGGAATTCTGGGACATGGCATATGAGATGGAGGGATGGGAGAAATAGTCGTTGATATCCGTTTGTGATCCGGTTGTGAGGAGAAAACGATATCGAAGATATTTACTTAAAAGTCTTGTTTAATTGGAGAGAACGGATCACTCAAAACAGAGGGTTAAACTGATATATTAGAGATTTCGTATCTTAGAGATATGTGGGCCCCAAAAAAAAAGAAGTGATCAGCTATGGATAGTGATATAAATATCCTTCTTGTGGACGATGAACCTTCTCTTTTGGACCAGGCGAAGACATTCTTAGAGAAAGAAGATGAGAGACTTAACCTGATCACTGCTTCGTCGGCTGAAGAAGGATTAGATTTACTAGATGATGAAGATATAGATGTTATCATTTCAGATTATAAGATGCCTGAGACGGACGGACTGGAGTTTCTAGAAACCGTTAGAAAGGATTTGAAAAGCGAGATCCCTTTTATAGTCTTCACCGGCAAAGGTCGAGAAGAAGTCGCGATCGAGGCTTTAAACCTTGGAGCCGATAGATATCTTCAGAAGGGTGGAAGCCCGGGATCACAATATGGAGTTCTGGCGGATGCGGTGATCCAAGAGTATGAGCATCACCTTTCTTCCATCGAAGTGAAAGAAAAAGAGAAGCGGCTAAATTTCTTAGAATTGGCGATCAATGAAATGAAAGATTTTAAGATCGCAGTGGTCGGGGAGGATTACCGATATAAGACCGTGAATGACTGGTATGTTGATGAGTATGATTATGACTCTGATGAGATTGTAGGGATGACCGTGGAAAAATTGATGGGTGAAGAAAATTTTAGAGAGACCGTCAAACCACATCTGGACAAGGCTTTAGATGGGGAAGTTTCGGAGTACTCCTCATGGTTTGATTTTCCATCTGGAAAGAAGTTCATGGAGGTGATTTATTATCCCCTTGAAGAATCCAAGTCAGTCGCTATAGTCATCCATGATATAACTGATAGAAAGGAATTCGAAGAAGAATTGAAGGAAAAAAAGACCTACTTGGAGCGTGTCCCCGAATTTATCGTCGCACTCGATGAAGAGGGCGCGATAGAATATTGGTCTTCTTCATCTTCACCTCTTGATTTTGAATTGCTGGATCCTGAGAAGATAGAGGATGAGAGCGTTTTTGATTTTGTACATCCAGAAGATAGAGAAGAGACGATAAATATATTCGAGATGGCTGTAGAAAATCCCGGCGAGGAGTTCTCGGCAGAGATAAGAGGTAAAGCGGAAGAAGGTTGGATCTGGTTCGAGGCGAGAGCTATAAGCCTGTTGGATGATCCAGATGTCGAAAGTATTATCGTAACCGGTAGGGTGATCGAAGAGAGGAAGGAAAAGGAAAAAAAACTGGAAGAGAGCAGGCGGATGCTTGAAAAAGCGTTACAGGAGGCACCCTACCCTATGGCGCTGTATGCCGAAGATGGAGAAGTGATCGATATCAATCAGGCATGGAAGGATATAACAGGTTATTCCCTAGAGGATGTTCCAACACTATCCGATTGGGCAGAAAAAGCCTATGGGGAGAAAAAAGAAGAGATCATGGAAATTTTAGATGGACTTCACAAAGAAGGGAAAACTCCAGAAGGAGTATCCAAGATAGAAACTAAAGACGGTGAACAGAGGATGTGGGAGTTCAAATCTTCAGAGATCGGGCGGCTTTCCGACGATAGAAATATGATTCTGAGTATAGCAAAAGATATCACCGAACAGAAAGAGATGGAGGAGGAATTGAAGCGTAAAGAAAAATATATTGACCATACCCCAGAATATATCACTGTTTTAGATGAAGAAGGCAATATAAAATATCATAGTTATCCATCCGATGAAATTTCAGTGTTAGATGCAAGTGAATTCATGGGTGAAAGTTTCGAAAACGCCCATCCAGATGATAGAGAAAAAGCGCTGGAGATGTTTTCTGAGATATTTGAAAATCCCGGCGAAGAATACAGAATGGAGTTACGGGGGAGAGGAAAAGAGGATTGGATCTGGTTCGAAATCAGAGCTGTGAATCATCTAGATGATCCAGAAGTAGAAGGAATAATTATCACGGCTCAAGACATATCCAAAAAGAAAGAGAATGAAAAAGAGATAGAGGAAAACAGGGACAAGATAGAAAGATTGCACGAGATAAGCGCTGAAATCCAACTGTGTGATTCGGAAGAAGAGGTGTATTCTTTAGCTATCAAAGCGGCTGAGGGCATACTCGATTTCGATATATGTAGTTTTGACGCTGTTGAGGGAGATATGTTCGTGATAAGGGAGATCTCTACAGCTACTCCCGAAGATGGGCATGCCGACAGGCCTATCGATGAAGGGGGTCTAGCTAGCAAGACCTACCTGAATAAAGAATCTTATGTGGTCGATGATGTATCTGCAGACAAAGACGCAAAACCGGTGAAAAGTGATTACAGGTCAGCGATAAGTGTGCCTATCGGAGATCAGGGGGTGTTCCAGGCAGTTTCTACAGAAGTTGGCCATTTTGACGAGGAAGATCTAAAGACAGCTGAGCTCTTGATAAGCCACGTTTCTCAAGCTATAGAGCGGATCCAAGCGAAAAAGAGAGAAGAATACCTCCATTCTTTATTAAGGCACGATATGAGCAACAACTTGCAATTGTTGGACGGGTATTTGTACCTGCTGCGCGAGATAGATCTTCCTGAGGAGGCAGAAGGATTAGTAGAAAAAGGTAATCTTGTTTTGGAAAAAACTAAAGGATTGATCGAAAAGATCCGTAATCTGAGAGAATTAGATGAAGAAGAGATTAAGGATGTAGAGATAGGTTCTATCATCGAGTCCGCTATCTCAAAGAATAAGGATAGGTTGGAAGATGAAGGCATAGAACTTGAATTCGAGGAGTTTGAAGAAAAAGTGAGAGCGGGTTCGTTATTGGAAGAGGTTTTCTCTAACCTGATGGAGAACTCGATCCGTCACGCTAATTGCGACAGAATCAAGTTGAGCGGTAGGGTTGAAGGGGATGAATTAGTAGTCATACTCGAAGACGACGGTAAAGGGATTTCAGAGGATGTGAAAGATAAGATCTTTGATAGGGGCTTCAAGAAAGGAGAAAAGTCGGGCAGCGGCCTCGGTACGTTCCTAGTGAAGGAGATAGTCGAGAGTTACGGTGGGAGCGTTGAGGCTAAAGATTCAGAGCTGGGAGGAGCACGCTTTGATATATATCTGGAGAGAGTACCACAATGAAATAGTTTGAATTATGGGGTTACCGTAATCTCTTTTTGAGAGATATGGGTTAAACTGATATAACATAGATATAATATATGGAGTATCAGAGGACCTCTAAAAACAAGGGTGAGAATATGGATAATAATATAAATATCCTACTGGTAGATGATGAACCTTCTCTTTTAACGCAGGCAAAGATATTCTTGGAGAGGGAAAAGGAAGAAATAAACATCATAACAGCTCTATCGGCAGAAAAAGCTCTAGATCTATTTGATGATGATATTGATGTGATAGTTTCCGATTACCAGATGCCGGTGATGAACGGATTGGAGTTTTTAGAAGAAGTCAGGAAAAAAAGAGAGATCGATATCCCCTTTATCATGTTCACCGGCAAAGGTCGCGAAGAAGTGGCTATGAAGGCCTTGAATCTCGGCGCTGATAGGTATATCCAAAAGGGAGGTGATCCAAAGAGTCAATTTAATGTGCTCGCACAAGCTATCTCCCAAGAATTTTTACATTACCAAGTGGAAAAGAAGTTTGAACTTACCAAAAACTCAGTAGACAAAGCCAACACAGGTATATTTTGGATAGATCCTGATGGAAAATTTGTTTATACTAACCAAAAAGTTGAAGAAATTCTGGGTTACTCTGAAGCCGAACTTCGGAACATGTATGTTTGGGAGATCGATGCTGAACATGAAGAAGATAAAGAGATAAGAAAAAAACATTGGGAGAGACTCAAGAAAAAAAAATCCGAGATGATCGAAAGAAAGCATGAAACAAGAGATGGTGAGGTGTTTCCTGTAGAAGTTTTTCGAAACTATATCAAGCATGGAGACGAAGAGCTGGAGTTCGCCTTCGCTAGAGATATCAAGGAAAGAAAAAATAAGGAAAAGGAACTTCGAGATGAAAGGAATTTCATCGAACAGATAGCTGAGACCAGTCCGGTATGTATAACCAAAGTGGATAAAGATGGAGATATATTATGGGCAAATGAAAAAGCTGAAGAAGTACTGGGCTTGTCTAAGAGCGAGATAGAAGGACGTACTTATGATGATCCGAAATGGAAGATCACTGATTTTGAAGGAGAAGAGTATCCGGTTGAAGAACTACCTTTTAAAATGGTTAAGGAGAAGGGGGAAGCGGTCTATGATGTTAGGCATGCAATCGAATGGCCCGATGGGGAGAGAAGACAACTCTCGATAAATGCGGCTCCACTGTACGACCAAGAGGGGGAATTCGACGGCATGGTGGCAACGATAGAAGATGTTACTGAAGAAGTAGAGAAAGAGAAAGAACTGAAAGAAAGCGAGGAAAGATATAGAAGACTTTTCGAAACAGCCCATGACGGGATGCTGATAATCGATGCGAAATCGGGTAAGATAAAAGACGCCAATCCTCACCTACAAGACATGATAGGATTCAGCAAGGAAGAACTTGTAGGAAAAGAACTCTGGGAGATAGGAACTTTTCGAGATCTATACGAAAATAAAAAGAGGTTTAAAGAGTTGGTAGACGAAGGAAAGATTCGCTACGAAGACCTTCCCCTGGAGACAAGAGAAGGTGAAGAGATCCCGGTAGAATTCCTCAGCAACACTTACGAAGTGGGTGAAGAAAAAGTTGTACAGTGTAATATAAGGGAGATAACAGAACGGAAAGAGATGGAAGAAAAACTACGAGAGCAGAAACGTAATTATCAAGAACTGTTCGAAAAATCTGCAGATGCTCTCTTCGTATTCGATCCCGACACCGCTGAAATTTTAGACGTGAACAGGAAGACGTGTGAGATGTACGGGTATTCTCGAGAAGAGGCTTTGGACCTTACTATAGGTGATCTAGTATCTGACCATCCTACCTATACAGAAGAAGAAGCGAAAAGGAGAGTCCGAAAAGCCAGAAAAGAGGGGCCTATAACTTTCGAATGGTTGGATGAGAAAAAGGACGGGACGCAAATCTGGATCGAGGTCACCCTGAAAGTCGCTAGGATCGGAGGTGAGGAAGTAGTCCTGGCGAGTGAAAGGGACATAACCGAACGAAAGAAGATGGAAAGAGAACTTCAGGAGAGCCGAGAGAAGTACCTTTCACTGTTCGAACAGTCGATGGACGCTATCTATCTGCACGATAGGAAAGGAAATATTCTCGAGGTCAACGAAAGAGCCTGCGAACAGTCGGGATACGATAGGCAGGAACTCCTAAAGATGAATGTGTTCGATCTTTATATAGATGATCCAGATAGTAAAAATCTGCCGAAAGAAGAGGTTCTCAGCGATTGGCAAGAATGGGAAGTAGGGGCAAGGCACACCATTGAGGGAGAGCATCAACACAAAGACGGGACCATATATTCTGTCAAGATAGTTGCGGGAGTTGTAGAATATGGAGATGAAGAACTCATCATGGGCGTTGTAAAGGATATCACTGAGCAGAAGGAAGCAGAAAAGAAAATAAAGGAAGTTAAGGAAAGGTTGGACTTGGCCTTGAAAGGAACAAAAGCAGGGATTTGGGATTGGTACGTTCAGACGGGTGAAACCGTCTTCAATGAGAGATGGGCCGAGATGTTAGGTTATGAGCTTGAAGAGCTAGAACCTACGACCATCAAAACGTGGAGAGAACTAGCCCATCCGGAGGATTTAGAAAGATCTGAAGATTTATTGGAGAAACACTTTGTAGGAGAAACCGATATGTATGAGTTCGAGGGAAGGATGAAACACAAAGATGGCCACTGGATCTGGATCTTTGATAGAGGAAAAGTCGTCGAATGGGATGATGATGGAAATCCGATAAGGATGACAGGTTCTCATATTGATATCACCGAAAGGAAAAAGGCTGAAGAGAGACGGGAATTCCTGTATTCTCTCCTCCACCACGACGTCGGGAATAAAATACAGGTCGCAAAAGGGTATGTTCATTTGATGAAAGATGAAAACGAGGATTATTCTGATGAGCTCATGAGGAATATCAAAAGTACTGAGGATCTGATCGATAAGATTAGAACTCTGCAGGAAGTTGAAAAGAGTGAAGAGGTAGGAGAGGTCGAATTGAATAATTTGATGGATCAGGTCATACGTGATTATGAAGAACAAGCTAAAGGAAAAGATATAGCTCTAGAAGTCCAGGATTTCAACAGTAAAGTGAAAGGAGGTCTACTATTGAAACCGGCCTTCGGCAACCTGATAGAGAACTCTATGATACATAGCTTATGTAAAAAGATAAAGATCGGCGGTGAGGCGAAAGGAGAAGATGTTGTGGTTACAGTCGAAGACGACGGCAAAGGTCTTTCAGATGATGTAAAAGAGAAGATATTCGAACGAGGGTACAAAAAAGGTGAAAACGCTGGGAGTGGACTTGGGACGTATCTTGTGAAGGAGATAGTCGAGAGTTACGGTGGCATCGTTGAAGTTAAAGATTCAGAGCTCGGTGGGGCGCGCTTTGATGTTAAACTGAAGAGAACGTAAGTGGTTTAAAGCTTCTTTTTGGTAGAGCCGAGACTGGACGATTTCGGTACTTATCGACTTTTCCTTTTCTGTTGGCCTCTATCTTCTTTGTCGATTAGCTCCCGGGGCAAGAAAAATTTATATTGCATTAAATAATTAATGATCGAGGCGTGATCATCTTGAGCCAAAAGGAAGGAGTGGAAGGCATAATCGGAAAGTCGCTTGAAAAGTCTGGAGAACGTGTGATCGAACACCTTGAAAAAGGAGAGATAAAGGAAGCTGTCAAAATATCGAAGGAGTTATCCACATTCAGATTGAAAGATATATTAGGAGACTTCTCAGTTGAAAAGATAGAGGCATTTCTTAAAAAGATGGAAAGAGAAAGGGCCGTAGAAGTGCTGAATGAATTCCCTGAAGAATTTACCGGTGACCTTATTATGGAGATGGAAGAAGATACCGTTCATTCGCTGTTAAAAAAGATGACTCCTAGCAAAGTCGTTGATTTCTTACCTCACATATCTGAAAAGAAAAAAGAAACTGTTCTAACGCTGATGTCTCCTGAAAAAAGAAAGAAAACTGAAAGATTGGCCTATTATTCGGAAGACGTAGTAGGGGCTCACATGGTCGAAGACTATATCTCGATCACCGAAAGAACCACTGTAGGTGAGGCTGTTAAGCTTGTTGAGGAGGCACCTCTTCAGATGAGAAATACTGATTATATCTATGTCGTGGATGATAAGGGTGAACTCCTAGGGATGACCACATTTAAAACACTGATGTTCTCTAATAAGAACAGATTGGCCAAAGATGTTATGGAGACTAGCATCTATTCCGCCGAACTGGATGATCCTGCGTATGAAGTCGCTCAAAGGATAAAATCCCGCAGATTCAAGATGATACCGGTGGTCGACGAGGATAACGTGCTAAAAGGTGTGATGACACTTAACACCGCTGCAGATCTTCTCTCGACAGAGATCGCGGAGGAATTCGTTTCTCTAGCAGGTACTATCGGTGATGAATCTTTTTTCACCAAGCCTGGGCGGGCCATAAAGATGAGACTACCATGGATGGTCGCCAACGTATTCCTAAATCTAGGTGCCGTAACCGTAATAAGTTCGTATGAGGCGACTATCGAATCCATTGCGATCCTAGCGGCTTTTTTACCTATGATCACGGACATGGGAGGTAATGTAGGGATTCAAGCTCTTTCCGTCTCTATACGAAGCATAGCACTCGGAGAGGCCCAGTTCAGAGATATATTCATATCTATGAAAAAAGAGATAGCGGTGGGTCTGGTCAACGGCCTAGCTTTAGGGGCGCTTTTCGGTACATTGGCGTATCTTTTCGAGTGGAACGTGATATTGGCCGTTGTGGCCGGGACTGCGCTCGGAGTCAATGTTCTAGTAGCGGGTATCATCGGTGGGTCCATGCCTTTCATAATCAAAAAGTTAGGTAAAGATCCGGCGATGATGACCGGTCCTGTGCTGACCACAGTCACCGATATCACCGGAATCTCAATATATCTGGGTCTTAGCACGGCCTTCCTGGCATACATGATATGAAGGAGACTCAAAAACACTTTTTTCTTCTTTTCTGTAGAGATCAGTTGTTTTTAGATGAATAGGGTATGGGTGGAGGATTTTTTGGCACCATAACCTGTCAAAGATATGGGTTAAATTGATATAATACTCCTTATTTATAAAGAGTGGAAAGGGGAAGATCCCATATGATGGAGGTTAACGGCCTTGGAGCATTTGAACTCGTCACTCTTTTTCTAGGACTGATCGTTTTTGTATTCTTCCTCTCACATCGAAGGCTAAAGGACGAACTTCCGTATTCGAAGATTCTCATCGCAGGATTTCTATTCTTTTTACTCAGCTGGACTTTTACAAATCTTGAACATCTTATATGGTATGATGTGTTGAATTTATTGGAGCACATCTCTCAGTTAATGGGAGGACTTTTCTTAGCTGTTTGGAGTTGGATGGTGTTCGGAAAGGGGGATGAAAAGAGATGAACATCATAGTTCTGATTAATATAGGACTTATCGTCGTCATTCTCTTTGCACTCGTGTTCACCATCAAAGGTTGGGAGAAGGTATTTTTTAAGGACGCCAAATTTCTCTTTATCACACTCTTAGTCCTGATCTTGATCCACGGTACGTTAAACAGCTTGGAGTGGTGGGCATATCCTGGGCTGGATCCTTTAGGAGATCTTATAGAGATCTTAGAACCGCTCGTGTGGCTTTTTTTCTTGTACGCATTCTTAAAAGAAGTCGATGAAAGATATCTGAGCGAAAGTGAAAGAAGATTTCGGAAATTATTTGAAAGTTTAGACGTAGCTATCGTTATCCACGGACCAGAGGGTAATATACAGTCGGCGAATCCAGCGGCTGAAGAAGCATTGGGTCTTAAGGTCGAAGAGATGAAAAAACGAGATTTGTCATTTTGGAAAGGAAAGATTTACGATGAGAACAGAGACCCGATGAAGCTGGAAGAATATCCATTGAGCAGAGCTATTGTCTCAGAACGTCCCGCGGTTGATGTGATAGGTATTCGAGCTTCAGATCAAAAAGAGATAAGTTGGTATTCCATCAGTGCTGTACCCCACAAAGATGAAGAAGGTGAAGTCGAGAAGGTGATCACATCTTTCAAAGATATAACTGATACTAAAAAAACTGAGGAGCGGAAAGATTTTCTCAACGTGCTCATAAGGCAGGACTTGGCCAGTAAATTTCGGACCATATACGGATACCTGATCCTTCTGGAGGAAGAAGAGATCAGTGAGAAAGCGGAAGTTTACTTGGGAAGGGCTATGAGAAGCGGTGATAAGACGCAGCAAATTTTAACTCTTGCTAAAGAACTCAGAAAAATCGATAGAGGCGAATGGAAGTTAGAGAAAGACATTTTCGAGATTATCGAACAGGTTACTGAAGAGATTTCTGTGGAGGATGAGGACGTCGAGATAGATAAAAGATATTCTAAAGACACTGCTAGAATGATCAAGAGCGATTATTCGTTAAAAGAATTGTTCTCCCATCTTTTAAAAGTTCGGATCAAAACAGCTAGATCTTCTAAGGTCATCATCGAGGTAGATGAGAGTGACGAAGACGTGATCGTTTCTATCATAGATGACGGCGCAAGATTACCCGAAGATATCAAGGAATTATTTTCAGGTAAGGTCTACATGGGTGAGAGCAGTGGTGCGGGAGGAGTCCTTTACTACATGATAAAACAGATAAGCGAATCGATCGACGCTATGATGGAAGTAAAAGATTCAGAGCTCGGTGGGGCGCGCTTTGATATATATCTAGAGAGAGCTGATTCCTGAGTAAGTTTTGAATCGGTTTGGCAGTTCGGTTAATATCCTATTTTTCAAATCCACTCTTGAAATATATAATTTTTTCACTTCGTTTTCATCCAGTTCTAACCCCACACAACTCCAGAATTGGGAAAACGTATTTATAGCTGAAAAAGCCAATGATATTTTTAATGAGTAACTTAAATACCGGGAAAAATAGAATTCTCATTCATTTAAGATATTTTCATTCCCCTGGTGATCAAAATAGTAGTTTAGGAAGACCATATGAGCTAACCCAGGAAGGAATTTCGGAAGCAGTAGATCTTTCAAGAGGCAGAACTAGTGAGATAATAAGAGAACTTATCGAGAAGAGTTTAGTAAAAAAAGAGATGGCAAGAATTTTTAGCTTAAAAAGACAAAGAGATGTTTACACATTAACTAAAAAAGGTTTACAAAAATCTGAAAAAATTATTGAAAAGATAGGAAATATTAAAATCACAATTAGAAAAAATTCTAAAAAATCTGAAATTAAGTTGAGCGAAATAGATTCTTACATTAATGAAAAGAATCCAATCTTAATCGCTTTGAATAAAATCAAAAAAAAGGACGTTTTAGACATAAATAATCTAAATAAACGAGTTAAGGATCCTTTCGTAGGTAGGGAAGAAGAGATTAGATTCCTTTTTGATAGATTGGATAGAGCGCATAAAGGAAACTCAGTCACGATTTTAATAAAGGGAAAATTGGGAATCGGAAAAACAAGACTTTTACAAGAATTCAAAGATAGAATAGATGTTAAAGATACAACTGTTCTCTTTGGAAAAGGACATTATAAAAAGTTAGAACCATTTTTACCTTTTAAGGAAGCATTCAAGTCCTTTAAAACGGAAGGAAATCATTTTCCTTTAGAATTTTCTTATCCGAGTAAAACAGTTCCTCAAAAGTTTGATGTACAAGAAGGAGGAAACATTCTTGATAAAAATTTAGTATTCTCAAAGACATTAGAGAATTTAAAAAATGTAGCTGAAGATCATACTCTTGTACTCCTAATCGATGATTTGCAATGGCTAGACAGATCATCATTGAAATTTTTCCACTTTTTGAGTCGGAAATTAGAAAAAGAATCTATCTTGTTGATCGGGTCTTATAGGCCTGAAGATGTGAAAAGAGATGATTTCTCATGGGGGGTATTTCAAAGAATGCATAGAGAGAATATTTATCAAGAATTGGAGTTAGAGCCAATGAAATTGAAAGGAACAAAAAAGATAGTCAACAGCATTTTAGGAATTGAAGACATACCCGATGAACTTATCCGCTCGATTCATGAGGCCTCTGAAGGGAATCCGCTTTTTTCTAAAGAAATAATAAAGCAGATGGCGAAAGACGATGTAATAGATATCGAAAAAGACAAGGTATCTAATGTTGAGGGAGAAGTCAAAATTCCTAAATTGGTTAAAGATATTATAGAAAAAAGGATAAAAAAGGTGAGAGGAAACACATTAAGGATACTTCAAACTGGATGTGTGATAGGAGATAAGGTACCCTTTTATCTTCTTGACTCTGTAGTACCATTGGATACTTTTGAGATTAATGAAAAAGTGGAGAAATTAATCGATTTGGATATATGGCATTTTGATTCTGAAGAAGACGTTTTCTACTTCAGCCATGGCCTGATAAGAAGAGTGATATATGAAGATATACCTAAAAAACTGAGAGAAGATTTTCATAAAAAAGTAGCAGAATCCCTTAGAAAAGAATCTGAAAAAGATTATTCGAAAATAAGTTTTCACTATGAGAAGGCTGATGAATTATATGAGGCAGTTAAATATTATAAAAAAGCGGGTAGAAGGGCTGAAAAAAATCATGATTATCAGAATGCTATAAAAATGTACAAAAAGGGGTATACATTGGCTGACAAAATTGAGAAACTTAAAGATTTTGAATTATTAGAGTTGATTGGAGATTTATATAAAAAATTAGGCGAATACGATCAAAGTTTAGAATATTATGAAAAAATCCCCTTGGATAATGTAAAAGAAGAGGCAAAACAGAGAATATACAGAAAAATGGCGAATATCTATGACTGGAAAGGTGACTTCAATGAAACTTTTTGCATTATAGAAAAGGGTTTAGATGTGGAAACGGAAGAAAACTTGGAAATAGCAAATCTTCTATATAGAAGAGGATGGTGTAAAATAAAACTAGGTGATTACGATTCTGCTGAAGAGGATTTTACCGAAGCAAAAAAGATTAGTGAAAAGTTTAATTCCAAGAAGACCCTAGCGAATATATATCAGGGATTGGGTACTGTTCAAATAAACAAAGGTCATTCCGAAAAAGCGTTAGATTTTTTGGAAAAGGTGCTAGAGATAAAGAAAGAACTAAAAGATTTTGAAGGTCAAGCTTCCTCTTTAAGTAACATCGGAAATATATATCTGAATTGGGGAGATTTAGATAAGGCTCTCAAATACTACAAAAGAAGTCATGACATAAGTGAAGAAAAAAGAAAAAAAAGAGAAATCGCATCTACTTTGAACAACATGGGTACTATATACTTAAAGAAAGGCGAGTTAAGCAAAAGTTTGAAGCATTATAAAAGAAGCTTAGAGATATGGGAGGAGTTGAACGATCAGCAGGGGATGGCGATCTCGTTGATAAATGTTGGAGAAAACTACCTAATTAGTGAGAATATAGAAGAAAGCTTGAAGAACTTGAACAAAGCATTGGATATAAGTAAAAGAATAAATTTTAAGAAAGGTCTTACCGCCTCATTAGCTAATCTGGGAAAATTTTACTATAAATCAGATGAATTGGAAAAAGCTAAGAATAAATACAAAAAGTCACTGAAAATATGTTATGAGATAGGTCATCAACCGTTGAAACCTAATGTTTTCTTAGGTTTGGCGGAAATCTATATGAAGGAAAACAAACTAGACAAGGCTTTCAAATATTGTATAAATGCTAAAAATCTATCTGAAAAGGTCGATTCTAAAGCGGAAATGGGCTTGTCACATAAAATATTAGGCATAGTAAATAGAAAGAAAGGAGATTATGATGAATCTGAAAAAGAATTGGAAAAAGGATACGATCTACTATCAGGGATAGGGGAAAAAAGAGAGTTAGCCGAATTGATCTATCATCAAGGAGTATTGTTAAAAGAGAGGGGAAAAGACGAAGAAGAGAGTAGAGATAAATTATCAAAGGCTAAAAGGATGTTCGAAGAAATGGGGATTGAAAAATGGGTCAAAAAGTGTGAAGATGTATTTAGACGTGATTAAGTTAATCACTATGATTTAAAAATAAAAAAGAAAAGGATTTTATTCACTTGATCATATGTCTTTTTTTGATTCGATTCTCTCAGGATTTTCCATCGATCTCACTGTCTTCTGTCTTTTTGTCTAGTAATGGTTTGTCTCTTTTCTGAGATGGTTGACGATCACTGCCTTTTTTCATAAATATTAGTATCAATCCGAAGATACCCAAAAGGATCGCTATGATTGCCAATATTATTCCTACTATCGCTAAACTCATCGCCTCGTTCGTGTCATCAATCTGTTTTTCAAGATCATCTTCTACCTCGTCAATCCTTGCATTGATGTTCTCTTCTAGATCACCTAGATCGACTTCCACCTTATCTTCCAAGTCGTCTATTCTATCGCTCATGTCGTTTCTCAAATCTTCGATATTATCTTCTAGATTTTCCTGATCGGTCTCTAAGTCATCGATGCGATGTTCAAGGTATTCTAATTCATCGTAGATCAGATATATGCCATCTTCTACCTCGTCAATCCTTGCATTGATGTTCTCTTCTAGATCACCTAGATCGACTTCCACCTCATCTTCCAAGTCGTCTATTCTATCGTTCATATCGCTTCTTAGAACATCGATGTCATTTTCAAGATCAGTTAGCTCATTGTCAACATAAGTCGTCAAGTCATCGATCTCATCAGCTAGATCAGCTTCTAAGCCATCAATACGACCATCAAGGTATTCTAATTCATCGTAGATCAGTGCGATGTCAGTATTTATATTGCTGAGCTCATCTTCGATTTCGCCTATGTTATCCTGTATGTCTGCAATGTCATCTTGAGCCTCGCTGATGTCGTCAGCGTTATCGTTTATAGCGTATTCCAAAGCTGTAACGTTTTCATCCAACTCTGTTTCTAACCTAGAAACTTCTGATTGTAGCTCATGCTCCAAATCGATTATGTCCAGTTCAAGGTCGTCCGTTATGTCAAATAGTTCATCGATATCTTCTCTGTTCTCATTGATATCGTCCTGCATATCTCCTATAGTGGTATCTATATCATCGATAGCTGTCCATAGGTCATCTATTTCATCTTCGATATCTTCTAGTTCACCTTCTATGTAAGTTATGTTATCGTCTATGATGTCTATGAG
>Ga0207421_10000407_pt1 | contig 55243 bp, 59 predicted proteins | sample SodLakKL_010_SED_4_FD_187542 | JGI IMG/M metagenome (GOLD analysis project Ga0207421, IMG submission 187542) | Alkaline sediment microbial communities from Lake Tanatar, Kulunda Steppe, Russia - 8KL_010_SED (SPAdes) (version 2) | ecosystem: Environmental > Aquatic > Non-marine Saline and...
TCACAACTGTGTTCATCAATACGGTGGGATGCGTCATATAGCTTACGCGATTCACCCTCGGGGTCAAGCCCCGAGGCACTCTCGCTGTATTTCTGTAGAGCCGGTTGCTCATGTGAATGCGCTGGTCGATCCATGCAATACCAGTCTGTGCGTCGTCGTTCCGGACGGCCAGGCCAGCGACGACGAGCCAGACGTGCAGGTACAGCACCAACACGAGGATGTCGAAGCCTGGGATCGCGATCGCTGGGCGGATCGATAGAGACGGACCGACCATTATCCGTGACCGCCACCGATCAGGCGATCTGGTCGTCGTAGTCGTCTGCGGTCAGGATCTCGTTGAGGTCGTCCGGATCGTCGGGGTCGATCTCGAGCATCCAACCCTCGCCGAACGGAGCGTCGTTAACCAGTTCGGGCGCGTCGAACAGCGCCTCGTTGATCACCGTCACCTCGCCGCTGACGGGAGCGTAGAGATCGGAGACGGCTTTGATCGATTCGATCACGCCGAACTCTTCTTCCTGCGTAACTGTCTCTCCCTCGTCAGGAAGTTCGACGAAGACGACGTCGCCGAGTTCGTCCTGTGCGAAGTCAGTGATGCCGACGCGAACGACGTCGTCGCGTTCTTCGGCCCACTCGTGCGATTCCAGATAGCGTCGGTCGTCAGGGGTTTCGAAGCTCATGATTATACCGTCTCGATGAAGGGGAGGGGTTCAACTCTTGCTTTTTTCGACTGACCGCGAACGACGACCTGCAACGTCGTGCCAGGGTCGGCGTACTCGACCGGGACGTAGCCGAGTCCGATCGGCTTCTCGAGGGTCGGACTCATCGTACCACTTGTTACCGTTCCAACGACGCGACTCTCGGTGTTCGTGATGTCGTAGCCATGGCGCGGAACGCCCCGATCGATCAGGGTGAGGCCGACGAGTCGTTCCTCGACGCCCGCCTCGTCGATCGCCCCAAGGGCATCGCGGCCGACGAACTCGGTGTCGAGGTCGACGGTGAAGCCGATCCCGGCTTCGTACGGCGTCCGGGGGTTCGATTCGGGGTCGAAATCCTGGCCGGCGAGGAGCAGCCCCGCTTCGATTCGCAGCGTATCGCGGGCACCGAGTCCACAGGACCGACAGTCGAGTGTCAGCCAGATCGTCTCGGCCTCGCTCCAGGGAACGATCAGCTCGAAGCCGTCCTCACCGGTGTAGCCGGTGCGGGCGATCCAGCAGTTGACACCCTCGATCGTGGTATACTGCGCCTCGAAGCGATCGAGTTCCCTGACCGAGCCGTCGATGACGTCGTCGACGAGCGCGGGTGCGTTTGGCCCCTGGACGGCGACCATCGCGTACTCGTCGGTCCGGTTGTCGACGGTGGCGTCAAGCTCCCACTCGTTTCGGTGGGCGATCCAGCGCTCGTGAGTCGCCTCGTCGGTCCCTGCGTTGGGAACGAAGAGGTAGGTCGCTTCGCCATCTTCGTCCGGGAGGCGGTAGATCACCGTATCATCGATGATGATGCCGTCCTCGTTCGTGATGGTGGAGTACTGCGATGCGCCGACGTCGAGTCGAGTGACGTCGTTCGACGTGAGCCGTTGCATCAGCGTCGTCGCGTCGGGTCCGGTGACGTGAAGCTGGCCCATATGTGAGACGTCGAACTTCCCGACATCGGTGCGGACAGCCTCGTGTTCCGACCGAATCGAATCGAACTCGACTGGCATATCCCAGCCGCCAAACTCCGTGAACTTCGCTCCGCGATCGGCATGAATCCCACGTAACGGCGGCGTCTGAAGCGGCATACTCGTCAGGACACTCCGGAAATAGTAATGTCTTTTTGTCGGGCGGTCGGAGTCGATCGCTCAGATCCGGCCGTCGGAGTACGGTTTCGTCATCTCTATGTCGGCCGCCGGAGTACGGTTTCGTCATCTCTACGCTGGCCGTCGGAGTACGGTTTCGTCACATCTATCTCCACCGGGGGAAAACCGGCGGCTATGTTCGATCGCGTTCGTGCCCGACTCGCACCTGATTCCGACACTCCGCTGGCTGTCGGACTGTTCGTCGATGGGCCGAACGTGTTACGTGATGAGTTCGACGTCGATCTCGACGACCTCCGGCGGGCAGCCGAGGAGTTCGGCCGAGTCGGCGTCATCCGCCTCTATCTCGACGAACACGCTACGCCGGGGCTCATCCAGGCCGCGGAAGCCCGGGGGTTCGAGGTGATCGTCACAAGCGGTGACGTCGACGTCAAACTCGCCGTTGACGCGACCGCACTCACCGGCGACGGCACCCTCGATCGGCTCGCGATCGCCTCCCGTGACACCGACTTCAAACCCGTTCTCGAGTACGCAGGCACCGTCGGCGTCGAAACCATCGCGATCGCCCCAGGCTCACACGGCCGATCGGACGCCCTCCGGAACGCGGCTGACGATGCAGTAACACTCGGTCGGTGACCTGCGAGCGGTCTGGCGACGATCGCACTGCACCCTGTCGAACGGACTACGTATATAACGCGTGGAGCTGTGCAGTCGACTGTTCATACGAGAACCCTACAGTGGACAGAGGCGTTCGTCCGACCCGCGATCGGGTGCGTCGCTGCGAGTATCCGCGGTCGATCGCGTCGATACGGTCAGTCCATCAGTACGACACTCCTGTTCGACGGACACTCCTACGTCTCGCTACCGGAGCGGAGCAAAGTCGGTGACTTTTCGAGTCGTGGCCCCCCAACGACGGCCATGATCGACGACCATCGGCCAGTGCTTGATAACCACCTCCATCTCGATCCAGACGCCCACCGCGGTATCGACGCCGTCCGGGACTTCGGACGTCTTGGCGGTACACACTTGCTCGTGGTGAACAAACCCTCCTGGCATCTCGGCGTCGAGGCCGAGACGGGCGCGGATTTCCGTCCCGTCTTCGAGCGGACGATCGAGATCGTTGAGGAAGCGTCGGCAGAACTCGATGGGGACGCCTGGCCCGTCCTGGGCGTCCATCCCGGGCTGATCACACGCCTCGTCGACGATCGGGGGTACACAGCCGACGAGGCACGGGAGATCATGCAAGGCGGGATCGACGTCGCCGCAGAGTACGTCGAGCGTGAGGAGGCGCTGGCACTGAAATCGGGTCGCCCCCACTACGAGGTCGACGACGACGTCTGGGCAGCCTCGAACGCGGTCATGCGACGGGCGTTCGAGCGCGGAGCCGCCCTCGACTGTGCTGTCCAACTCCACACCGAGGCGAGCGAGGACCTGACCGAGGTGACCGATTGGGCCGAGGCGGCTGGATTGCCGTCCCACAAAGTGGTCAAACACTATGCGGGTGGCCGACTCGAGGGACCGATTCCGAGTGTCATGAGCGAGAAAGACCGCCTCGAGGTCGCCGCCGAGCGGGGCGAGCCGTTCCTGATGGAGACGGACTACATCGACGACCCCGATCGACCGGGAGCGGTTTTAGGTCCCAAAACGGTTCCGCGACGAGTCTCGTGGTTGCTCGAAAACGGGTACGAGGACGCGGTCCGAACCGCCCACGTCGAGACGCCAGCACTCGTCTACGGAATCGATACGGAGGCAACGCTGACGGCTCCGGACGAGTAACACGTCACACAGTGCTACCGTGGCCACGCAACCGATCGGTCGGCGATCGTGACACTCTCCCGCAGAAGCTACCGTAGAGAAAGGCATTTCAAGCGGCCGGTGTAGGTGTCTGTATGAGCAACCCACCTACCGAGTTCTACTCGGAGGAACGCTGGCAGAACTGGATCGGTCGTATCAAAGACGAAGAGATTGATCCGGAAGACGAATCGTCGGCTCGCCTCCTGTTGAATCTCCAGGACGACACGGCGATCGCCATCGCGAAGATCGTCGCCGCCTACGACGACGGCGACCTCGACGAGGAGGATGCACTCGACGAAATCGGCGACGTTCGCGAGATCGTCCTCAGCGAGGTCGACATCGAGGACGAGGAGAAGCTGATCCTCGTCGACGGCGTCCAGACGAGTCTCGTCTGTGTCTTTTTCGCCGCCGAAGAGTACATCGCGAACGGCCCTGCAGACGAGGGGAGCGTCGGCGACTACCTCGGTGCCGCCGCGGACGCCGAAGCCGAGGAGGATCTCGATGCCGCACTCGGCTACGCTGCACAGGCGGGGACGCTCATCGTCGACGGCGAGGAACTCGACATGGGCGTCGCCGAGGAACTGGAGTACGGGCTGGTTACGGAGTGGATCAACGGGCTCGATAGCCTCCAGAGCGCGATGAGCGACCCCGAAGTCGTCGAAGAAGACGAGTAGACGCGGCGATCGATCCCAGTACGCGTGGCAGTCGCAGTTCTTGCGGCTCGACTCGTTGCATTCAAATAGCCGCCGCGACTGATGTCGGATATGCAAGACCAGGGACGATCTACGCGAAAGCGAACCGGCGGTCGACTGAAGAACGTCCGGAAACGCCGCAAAAACGAGCTCGGACGCCTTCCGACCGAGACGCAAGTCGGCGAGCCCCGGTTCCGAACGATCGCCGTCCGCGGAAAGGGCACCAAGACGCGTGCGCTGGCGACGAACGTCGCAAGCGTCAACAAGGGTGCAGAGACCGTCAGCGCCGAAATTCAAGACGTCGTCGAAAACGAGGCGAACCCGAACTACGTTCGACGGAACATCGTCACGAAGGGGGCGCTCATCGAGACCTCCGAAGGCACTGCCCGCGTGACGTCCCGTCCCGGCCAGACCGGCGAGGTCAACGCCGTGTTGCAAGACGAGTAACGCTCTCTCGAAACGTGTTTTGCGGTTCCACGCACACCGACTACTGAGCAGGCCGCTGGCGTCCGTTCGCTGTCCTCGAGAACGCACGCCAACGTGGTTGTTGTGTAGCTATTGACCAATCTAGAGACGTGTCCGAGCTCGTCGCAGTGGTACTGTCGATCGGACTCATTGGCGTCGGTCTCGTACACAGCTACCGATACGTCTGGCGGGTCCCGACGCCCGATACGTCCAGTGAGAGGCGGCTCTCGCGAGTTTACAGGATAGCCATTGCCGTCGCGATCGGACTCGGTCTGCTCGGCACCTCCCTCGCGATGACGAGTGGGGCAGTCGTCCGGCTGTTCGTGGTGACCGCCGTACTCGGCTGGATGGAGGTCGTTCGCACGGTCAAACGCCGCCTGGATCGAGAACTGGGGATCGAGCGCCGATCGCTGTTCCAGCGGCTGATCGAAAACGCGCGGTGATGGATCCTGGAGGCCGACTCTTCGATCTGGAGGTCAGCGACTGAGTCCGAGGTAGGCACGGGTGGCGACGGCGTAGTAGGCGACGTAGCCTGCCGATGCAAACAGCACCGTCGAGAGGCTGCCAACCGTCGATGGCAGGACCCACTCGAACACCGAGCCGACGATCGAGAAGCCGATGAGCACACCGACGAGCAACACCCAGATGATGGCCGTCGTTCCGGGTTCGTCGATCGCGATCGAGATCGATTCGCGCAGTCCCGAGAGCGCGTTGGCGTCACCGAGTACGACCGCCGGGAAGTAGTAGAGCAACAGGAAAGAGACGATGATCGCGCCGACCAGGAGTGCAAAGAAGCCGAGGAACCCCAGGATTCCGTACAGCACAATCGCGATCAGGAGGTTGAAAAATGCCAACCCGAATCCGTCGAGCGGTCCGATGCCGGTTGCATCCTCCTGGGCGAAGGTCCGGAAGGCGACGACCATCACCGCAACCGAGGCGAGTAACGCGACGCCGATCAGTGCCACCGCACCGACTCCCGGGATGCCATCGACCGCAAGCGGTAGCTCTTCGGCGAGCAGCGTCTCGATCTCGGCCCGTTCCTCCGAGGAGAGTTCGTCGCCGAATTCCACCATCGTCCACTCCAGCGCCCACTCCAGAGCGGCATCGACGGCGGTTGCAACGCCCACTAGCAGCGACAGGGTGACTGTGACTTCCAGCAGGTAGACGATTGCACCACCCTTGCTCACCAGGCGGTCGATCGATTCCGAAATGATTGTTCCGAGGTTAACTGCCATTAGATTCTATCGTTTCAGTACGGATACTTAACTGTTGATCTCTCGGTGTCGCACTGACTGTCGCAATCGTGACTTCGTCTCTCCCGATCGGTCGGGGTCGCAAAAGAGCGATCTCAGGGTCGCGGTGCTGCCTTCTGGAGGGCTGTCTCCGCGACGTTGCCACCGTAGTCGGCACTCCGTGACAGCGAGTCGGCGATCAGGCCAAGCAACTGGGCCTGAATGGGATCGAGGTCACGAAGCAGGTCGTCGATCCTCCGGGTGTGTTGATCGATGTCGAGGACCGCTTCGCGGGCAGCGTGGCCGAGTCGGTTGGCCTCCTCCGTGTCGTCAGCGACGAGTGCATCCATCGACTTTTCGAGAGTGTCGGTTGCATCCTCGTGGAGGGTGACGAGTGCGTCGCCGACATCCTCGGGGATCGCATCGAGTTTGAGCGCGAGGTTGCTGATTTTGGCAGCGTGGTCTGCGACCCGTTCGAGCTGGCGCGCACTGGAATGGTAGTCGAAACAGTCCTCCCGGGGCACGCCGAGTTCCTCGACAGCACGCGGTGACCGCAACGTCGCCCGAAAGATTCGCGAGACGACAAGCCAGAGCCGATCGACATCGTCGTCCCGTTCGATGACGTCGCGGGCGAGGTCGTCGTCGTTCTCGACGAGCGCGACCACCGCGTCTTCGAGCATCGACTGGGCGATAAGCCGCATCCGGGAGACGGCGTTGACGATCGACAGCTCCGAGGAGTCGAGCAAATCCTGAATAACGACGCTGTCGGTGGTCTCCTCTAAAACCTCGACACCGACGAGACTCTGTGTCGCATCCCGGATCGCCCGCCGTTGGTCCGTCGTCACTCGGGTGGCTTCGAGATGAATGATATCGAAGCCACTGACGTACATCGTCATCACGGCACGGGTGAGACGCTCTCCTTCCAGGTTCGAGACGTCAAGCGTCCCCTCCTGGCGACCCGTTTCCGATCGCGGCGTCAACAACAAGGAGTTTCCGTCCGGGTAAAATTCGACGATTGTGCCGGCTTCGACCTCGTTTTCGATCGCCCATGGTTTCGGGAGCGAGACGGTATAGGTAGAGCCGCCGGTTATCTGGACCTTGCGCGTCTCCATACACACCGTTTGTTCGGTGACAGTATAAATCCCGCCAAATCTATGTATCTCGACAATCCGCTCTCGCTGTGGTCGACAATTCGGCTCAAGCGTGGCAGAATCACAGCCGGAAACGATAGCAAAACGCGTGTTTCCGCCCAGATACACGCAGTGGTGTGAACGGTTCGTCGATACATATAGAGCTATATAGAAATAATAGAAGGGTATTTAGACGACTTGTGCATACCCCCTGCCAATGGCACACGAGCCGACTTCGGGGCGGGACGGATCCTATTCACGTCGTCGCGTCCTGCTCGGCGCTACAGGAACGATGCTGTCGGGGCTCGCCGGCTGCATCGCCCGTGGGGAAGATAGCGGTCTCAAGGGGGAGATCGTCATCGATGGGTCGGACACGCTGTTACCAAATAGCGCCGCCGTCGCGAGACGGTTCCAGTGGGAGAACAACCAGGTCCGGGTCTCCGTCCGTGGCTCCGGGACTGGCGCAGGGTTTCAGCGGCTCTGTCGGGACGAAATCGACCTTGGGAATGCGAGCCGTCGGATCAACGACAGCGAAGAACAGCTCTGTACCGACAACGGCGTCGACTGGCTCGAACTCGACGTCGTTATGGATGGGATCGCAATCATGAAACATCCCCACAACGACTGGTGTGAGTCGCTGACGATGGACGAACTCCGACAGCTTTGGGAGAGTGACTCGGAGATCGAAACCTGGCAGGACCTCGACGCGGAGTGGCCCGACGAAGAGATCAGTTTCTACGGGCGCGACTCCGCCTCCGGAACGTTCGACTACTTCACCGAAGCGCTTACCGACCAGGCCGGGAACATCCGATCGGATTACACCGGCACGGCCGATACGAACCAGATCGTCCGCGGCGTTCGAGGCGACAGATACGCCGTTGGCTTCGGCGGCGCCGGTTACTACTACGAGAACGAAGACGACGTGGACCTGATCGCACTTGCAGACGACGAGACGATGGATGCGATCGAACCGAGCGAGGAGACGATCGCTGACGAGAGCTACCCGCTGGCACGACCGATGTTTCTCTACGTCAATCTCGGGCAACTCGTCCACGAGGAGTTTCGCGAGTTCGTCCAGTTCTATCTCGATACCACCCAGGAAACGGCACTCGATGTCGGCTTCTACTCGCTCTCCGACGAGCGGCTCGCCGACCAGCAAACAAAATTCGATGAGGAAGTCGACCAGTACACATGAGCTCCGGACAGATCGACCTTTCACGACAGGGCAGCGACGTGGGGACAGTTGGCGATCGGGTTGCCCGATATGCTTTCTTTTCCTGTGCATTAGTAACCGTTCTGACGACGATCGCGATCGTGCTCGTGCTCGTCAACGGCGCGGTTGGGTTCTTCAGAAGTGCAACGCTGTACGAACTGCTGGCCGATACCGTCGGTGCGGGCTCCCTTTCAGGTGCGACCGATGCGCTCAGGGACGGACTGATGGCGCAGGTCACGCTCGGCGAGTTCTTCTTCGGAACGAACTGGTCACCACTGATCGAGCCAACGAGTTACGGCGTCTGGCCGCTGATCTGGGGGACGCTCGTGATCACTGTCGGGTCGGCAGTAATCGCGCTTCCGGTTGGCACGCTCACCGCGATCTATCTCTCCGAGTACGCCGATTCACGGGTCCGCAAGACGTTGAAACCCGTCCTCGAGATTCTCGCCGGCATTCCGACGATCGTCTACGGCTTTTTTGCCCTCTCGTTTATCACACCGATCATCCAGTTCTTTTTTCCACAAACCGGGACGTTCAACGCCGCCTCCGGCGCGATCGTCGTCGGAGTGATGATCATTCCGATGGTCTCGTCGATCTCCGAAGATGCGATGAGTTCCGTCCCCAACTCGCTCCGAAACGCCGCATACGGGCTTGGGGCGACGAAGTTCGAGGTCTCGACACAGGTCGTGCTCCCGGCATCGCTGTCGGGAATTCTCGCGGCGTACGTGCTTGCAATCTCGCGAGCGATCGGTGAGACGATGGCCGTCGTGCTCGCGGTGGGAATGTTACCCCAGATCACGACGAGCCCCTTTGAGGAGATGCAGACGATGACGGCCTACATGGTCCAGGTCGGCATCAGCGACGTTTCGGTGGGTTCGATCCAGTACCAGAGCCTGTTTGCCGTCGGGCTGACACTGTTCGTCATGACCTTCGCGATGAACGTCTTATCCGTCTTGATTCGGTCTCGCTACCGGGAGGAGTACCAATGAGCATCGATACTGACGCCGGAACGGCAGAGACGACCGAGTTCGAGTTCGACGGCTCGGCGATCGAGCGAAAGCGCCTCTATGGAAAAGTCTTCCTCGGGCTGTGTATCGCAGCGTCGATGGTCGGCATCGTCGCCCTGATCGCCCTGCTCGTGGACGTCCTCACCGAGGCCTGGGGGTGGCTCACCTGGGAGTTTCTTACGTATCCCCCATCACAGATCGCCGAGCATTTCGATCCCGAAAACTACGGGAGCCTCGATACCGGTCCTGCCGGAATGTACCCGGCGATCGTCGGCTCGATCTACCTCATCGTCCTCACGGCGGTGTTTACCCTGTTTCTTGGGGTCGGGGCCGCGATCTATCTCGAGGAGTACGCCCCTGACACCGAGATGACACGGTTCATCGAGGCCAACATCACGAACCTCGCGGGCGTTCCTTCGATCGTCTACGGGCTGCTCGGCCTCGCGATGTTCGTCCGGGCGCTCCAGACTGGAGCGAGTCTGCTCGCCGGTGCGCTGACGCTGACGCTGTTGATCCTGCCGATCGTCATCGTCCAGTCCCAGGAGTCACTCCGGGCGGTCCCCGACTCGATGCGCCAGGCCTCTTACGGTGCCGGGGCAACGAAGTGGCAGACGATCCGTGATGTCGTGCTTCCCGAAGCCGTCCCCGGAATTATGACGGGGATTATTCTCTCGCTCTCCCGGGCGATCGGTGAGACCGCACCGATCCTGATGGTCGGCGCGGCGACGTCGATGTTCACTCCACCGAGTCTGACGGATCCGACCGGTGCGTTCAGCGCGATGCCGATGCAGATCTTCGACTGGGCGCGGCTGCCAGACGAGACGTTTCAACACGTCGCAGCAGCCGGGATCGTCGTCCTGTTGACGATCCTCCTGTTGATGAACGCGGTCGCGATCTACATCCGGAACAAGTACGATCGGCGCGGCTAATCGGGGCGCTGGCACTCGTCCGGACGCCACTGTAGTCCTATATAGTGGACATAGCATGGTATTTAGTCGCTCGTATCGGTTGTAACGACAATGAGCGACGAGACGACAGCACGTCATGGCGGGCTTCAACGGAGGCTTCGCTCGATTGGGTTCGGTAGCGGCCGTTTCGCAACAGGTAACTTGCTCAGGGCCAATGCCGAAACAACCGGCATGGATCCTAAGGCCAGCGAACCCGAGACGGTCACGACGGACACCGAACGCACGGCTGGCAGTACGTCGAGTGGCGGTGTCGATATGGCGACTGCAGACGCACCGCTTGGCACGCCCCGCGTCGACGACGCCGTCATCGAAGCTCGCGATCTCGACGTCTTCTACGGCGAGACACAGGCGCTTCATGAAATCAACATGGATATTCCCGAAAACGGCGTCACTGCGCTGATCGGCCCCTCCGGCTGTGGGAAATCCACGTTCTTGCGATCGATCAACCGGATGAACGATCTGATCGACGTCGCGCGTGTCGAGGGGGATCTCTACTTCCACGGCAAAAACGTCTATGACGAGGACGTCGACCCCGTTGCGCTTCGACGGAAGATCGGGATGGTCTTCCAGAAACCAAATCCGTTTCCAAAGAGCATCTTCGACAACGTCGCTTACGGCCTTCGCGTCCAGGGGAAAGACGACGACGTCGAACAAAAAGTCCATACGGCACTGGAACGGGCTGCCTTGCTCGACGAGGTTGAAGACAAACTCGACGAAAGCGGCCTCGATCTCTCCGGTGGCCAACAGCAGCGACTCTGTATCGCTCGCGCGATCGCCACCGATCCCGAAGTCATTCTGATGGACGAACCCGCTTCGGCCCTTGACCCGGTCGCGACCTCGAAGATCGAAGACCTCGTCGAGGAACTGGCCGAGGAGTACACCGTCGTCATCGTCACCCACAATATGCAACAGGCTGCCCGCATCTCGGACAAAACGGCCGTCTTCCTCACCGGTGGCCACCTCGTCGAGTTCGACGACACCAACAAAATCTTCGAGAACCCGGAAAGCGATCGGGTCGAGGACTACATCACCGGCAAGTTCGGGTAGGTCGCCTCCGCAACTGGACACGGCAGCCGCCCCTGTCCGCCGTTACAACGACGGCGAGAACGTGAACGGTTGCGTCGATCGTCTCGTCGAGCTCAAATCCAACGTCTAGCGCGCCGTCGGAATGGTTGGGGTCGTCCGTTGGGGCTATCGTCGGATTGTCCCTTGGGGCTATCATCGGATTGTCCGCTAGGGCTATCGTCGGACTGTCCATTGGTTGTAACGCACAGACTCTTTGTACCGACTATTCACATACTCGCTCACCGGAGCGACTGCTGCCCGTGACGATCCGACCCGACGACGCGGTCAGTGTACGTCGTTGTCAGGTCGGTTTCGAGTGCCCTCATGAATCCGAGGTGATAGTTTCTCGACCAGTTCGGAACGGGTCTGTTAGCGTATTATACACTTACGTCGGGAAGCGGTCGGCTGACCCGTGAAACAGTACTACCAGCGAGGTGGTTCGAGCCCAGCCGACTCGAGACGGTCTTTCCATCGTGACTGAATCGATAGCCGAGAGACGTCGGCCGCATCGGCAACTGCACCCTGTGTGCGGCCGTCACCGGCGACGAGCGAACCGGCGTACAGGCTGGCCGCGAGGACCGCCCGCTTCGATCGATCGGGCTCCGGAACGTCGAGCAAGAAGAGATCGGTCGCACACGACCGTGCCTCCGCCGAGAGATCGAGCTGATCTGCCACCCCCTCCAGTTCGACGAGCCACGGTTGGTATTCGATGCGGTCCCGGGCGCTGTGCATACACGACGTAGCGTCGGCGCGAAAATAAACCCATGGTCGGGGCGGGCGACCGAGCCGGACGCTCGCAAATCGGTGAAACGGTCTCCAATGATGGGCTAAACGGGCCAACGTTCAGCTACGAACAACTCAGCTGACCGGCCGTTCACTGCCGGTTTCACTAGGAGACGACTACTAAAACACCGAGAAATCGTAGCCTACGCCGACGCCCGTCTTCGAGGCTGGCCCCCGTCTATGAAAGAACCAACGTGCAAACTCGTCTGTACCGGCTGTGGGCTGGAAATGCCCTACCGGGACCGATCGCTGGCCGAACAAGCAGCAGAACTCCACCAGCTCCGCGATTCGGAGCACGTCACGTTTATCGTCCCACCCGATTGGTCACCGGAAGAGCCAGTCACCCACGAGTAGCACGGATCGACAGGTTCTTACTCGGTTCGCAGAAATCGGTAGCTGCGCGCGGGTAGCCAAGCCAGGCCAACGGCGCAGCGCTTAGGACGCTGTCCTGTAGAGGTCCGCCGGTTCGAATCCGGTCCCGCGCATGAGTGAACGTAGTGAGCAAAGCGCAGGACGATTTGAACCCTGGAAACCGAGCGAGGCGAGGTTTCATCCGGTTCGAATCCGGTCTCGCGCATGGCTCTGTGGCGAGCAACTCGTGAGAGACAGGTTCTGTTTGGTCTTTCCCACTTCGATCGTGAAAACCCGCCAACATAATTTCTACAGTGGTTAGTGGTACCAAACGACAGACACGCGTCAGACGGTCCACAACGCTTATTCGCGCGGCTACGGCTTATATGATCAATGGCTGGATTAGACGACGTGTTCGGGGATCTCTTTGCGAGTGTCGATGCGGTTGTCCTCTTTTCGCCGAGTGGGTCGTACTACGAGCGGTTCTCGGCGGTCGAAGATCTGGACGTGATTGTCATCGGAACCGAAAACCCCGTTGGGGCAGAGACGTTCGTCGAACTGCCGCTTGCGTTCGACAATATCTCCGAACGGATCCGGTTTGGTCTCGAGGGCGCGCTCGAACAGGATATCATCGAGGACGGCGACGCCTTAGCCTGTGCGACGAGTGTCTTCGACGACGAAATCGACACCGTTTCCAGAGTGCGTGCGAACGCAGACCAGCATACCGGTATCTACGACCTCTTTGCGAAGTCCCGGGCGGATCCGGAAGTGATCAAGGCGGTGCTCGAACTGGCGATCGAACTGGGCAAGAAAGGCCAGAAGGGGAAACCGGTCGGAGCCCTGTTCATCGTTGGCGACGCCGGCAAGGTAATGAACAAGTCCCGCCCGCTCTCGTATAACCCATTCGAGAAGTCCCACGTCCACGTCGGGGATCCGATCGTGAACGTGATGCTCAAAGAATTCTCCCGCCTCGATGGCGCGTTCGTGATCTCGGATGCGGGGAAGATCGTCTCGGCATACCGCTATCTCGAACCGTCCGCCGAAGGGGTCGATATTCCGAAGGGGCTGGGTGCACGCCACATGGCAGGGGGAGCGATCACCCGGGACACGAACGCGATCGCGATCGTGCTCTCGGAGAGCGACGGCCTCGTTCGGGCGTTCAAAGCCGGTGAGCTCATCCTGGAGGTCGACCCGGAGGCGTACTGATATGGTGGACTGGCAGGCGCTCGTCGATGAGCCGGCCGTCATCGCCGCGGCGGTGTTGGTACTTGGACTGATCGTCGGCTATCTGGTCGGCCGACTCAACAAGGAACTGCTCAGTGCCTCTGGCGTCCCGGACGCGGTCGAAGGGACACCGTTTGAGCGGACTGCCCAGTCGATCGGCACCTCGACGGTCGATATCGTCGCCCGGTTGAGTTCGTGGTTCATTTACGGCATCGCCGTCCTGACGGCGATCCATATCGCCCAGTTGCTGGATACGGACGCCTTCTGGCTGCGGGTGACTGAGTTCATCCCGCAGGTGTTTGTTGCCGTACTGGTGTTGATTCTCGGTTTTATCATCGCAGACAAGGTAGAACTGGTCGTCAGCGAATATTTCCGTGGGGTCAAACTCCCGGAGATTTCGATCGTTCCGAAACTCCTCAAATACTCCGTGCTCTACGTCGCGTTCATTATCGCGCTGGGCCAGATCGGCGTCCACATCCTTGCGTTGCTCATCCTGCTTGCGGTCTATGCGGCCGGTGTGGTCCTGGTCGGCACCTTCGCGTTCAAGGACTTTCTCGTCTCGAGTGCCGTGGGTATCTACCTGTTGCTCAACCAGCCCTACAGTATCGGTGACGAGATCACGATCGGCGACCAGACGGGGATCGTCCAAGAGGTCGATCTGTTCGTGACGAAGATCGAAACCGACTCCCAGGAGTACATCGTGCCAAATCGGAAGGTGTTCGAGGAAGGAATCGTTCGGATGCGGGAGTAGCGATCGTCTTTCTCGGACGAATCGATCGGTCGTCGGATGGCTACGATACTTGTTCTCGCCGATCGCCCGCGCCAGTTTGGCCATCGACAGGAACTGCCGCCAACAGGTCTGTCGGTGGTCGGGATCGGATCACGCCGATCGATCGATCGACAGTCCGGCATGCCAGCGATCGACGCCGGCCTCGCGTTTGACGGCGTCCATCCGGGCAAGCAAGTGCGTTGCGAGCGTCGCCGTTTTTGCGGCCCGTGATTCGCCTTCGGTCCGAAACTCGCCGCGCTCGCGATCGGCGTAGACGGTACAGACTGCACCGGCCCGGAGCCCGTAGATGCTCGCAAGCGTGAGAATCGCGCTCGCCTCCATCTCGATGTTCGAGACGTTCGCCTCGACGAGCTGGTCGACGAGCGTGTCCGAGCCGGCGGCCTCGAATCCCTCGAAGCCGGGTCGACCCTGGCCCGCATAGAACGAGTCGGCGCTCATCGTCACGCCGGTGTGGTACTCATAGCCCAGTTGCTCTGCGGCGGCGACGAGCGCGGAGACGACCTCGTAATCAGCACTTGCGGGGTAGTCTTCGCGAACGTACTCCTTGCTCGTTCCCTCCTGGCGGACCGCGCCGGTGGTGATCACGAGGTCCCCCACGGTCATTTCGGGCTGAATCGCACCACAGGAACCGACCCTGATGAACGTCTCACAGCCGACGCGAGCGAGTTCCTCGACGGCAATTGCTGCCGAGGGGCTCCCGATTCCGGTCGAGGTAACGGAGATCGGCGTCCCCTCGTAGCTGCCGGTAGCCGTCCGGTACTCGCGGTGGTGGGCCACGACGTCGTGGTCGTCCCAGTGTGGGACGATCTTCTCGAGCCGTTCTGGATTGCCTGGCAGGAGGACGGTGTCGGCGACGTCTTCAGGGCCGACTTCGAGATGGTACTGGACGTCCGCGTTCGGATCTTCGCTATCTCCGGTCATCGATCGTATCCTCGGGGCGTTGGGTGATAGAAGCGATGGTCCCCGATCGCGACTAGCGGAGCCCGATGGAGAGCCGCGGTGGCCTACTCCAGGGTCTCCTGACTGATCGTGTTCGGAAGCAGGTCGCCGAGCGTGTACTCGCTGACGGGCTCGTCTTCGCCCTCGTCACAGATGACGGCGAGATCGGCGTCACAGAACTCCGCGAGCGTCTGGCGGCACATTCCACAGGGGGTGACGCCGTCGCGCCGGCTGGAACTGACGGCGATCCGGGAAAACTCCCGGTGGCCGTTTTTGACCGCTTCAGCGATCGCGACCTCCTCGGCGTGGAGGCTGTTGCTGTAGTTTGCGTTCTCGAGATTGCAGCCGACAAACACCTCGCCGTCCGTCGTTTCGAGGGCAGCTCCGACCCGATACTCGGAGTAGGGGGCGTGTGACTGGGACTGGATTTCGCGGGCGGCGGCAACGAGTTCGTCGACGGTCATACGGATGGCTACCGGCGGTTCGGGCAAGAAAGTACCGACCAGCCCGGCGGCGGTCGCGGAGATCCTCGACGACCGGACCGCCAGCGATCGCGGAACTCTCCGTCAACCGGCCCGACAACGATCGCAGAGCTACGGCGACCGGCAGGTGCCAATCGCCGGTATCCCAGGACACCTGTCCGTATCAGCGCCGCTCGGAGACGACGTCGTCGACGATCGATCGAGCACTCGCGACCAGTTCGTCGACGTCGTCGCTTTCAGCGTAGAGGCGGACGTAGGGTTCGGTCCCGCTCGGGCGGACGAGCAGCCAGGATGCGTCGGGAAACGTGAGTCGGATCCCATACTCCGTGTCGACTGTGGCGTCGGGGAATCGCTCGGGAAGGTCGGTTTCGAGTGTCGCCATCACGTCGGCTTTGGCGTCGTCTGGACAGTCGACGCTGACTTTTCGATAGGGGCGCTCGGTGATCGGCTCTCGAAGCGTCGCCGTGTCGCCCGCGTCAGCGACAAGGACGGCGACGGCGGCCGCACTGACGACGCCGTCGATCCAGCCACCGAAAGCCGGATGGATGTGTTTCCACGGTTCGGCTGCGAAGACGACCTCGGTATCCGTTTCGCCTTGCCTGCGTTCTCGTGCGATTCCTTCGTGGAGCGCACCGAGTGCTGTCCGCTCGACGCGGCCACCGGCCGCGGCAACCTGCTCGTCGATACGTGCAGAGGCGTTCGGGGTCGTGACGACGACCGGATCGGCGACCTCGCTGTCGGCCGTGTAGTGGGCGGCGACCGCGGCGAGGACGGTGTCTTCGTGGACCACCTCGCCGTCCGGACCGCAGACGACCAGCCGATCGGCGTCCCCGTCGTGGGCGAGTCCGAGGTCGAACTCGCCGCTGGCGAGGAACTCGCTGAACTCGACAAGCGTTTCGGGCGTGGGTTTGCTCGGTCGGGCTGTGAAGTGACCGTCGACGGTGGCGTTGACGGCGACCACGTCGGCGCCGAGTCGATCGAGGACGTGTGGGGTTGCAAGTGAGCCGACGCCGGTCCCACAGTCGACGGCGATCGAGACGCCGGCAAGCGGGGTGTCCGATCCCGACGCCCCGAACTGGGTCCGAACGTAGTCGATGACGGCGTCCCGATACCGATCGAGGATTTCGACGCGGTGCGAGGATCCCCAGTCGTCCCACGACGCGAGTGCGGAGGCGTCGCGTGAGACGTGATCCTCGATCGCGCGTTCGGCCTCGGTATCGTACTCCTTGCCGTCGACGAAGAGTTTGATTCCGTTGTCGGCAGGCGGGTTGTGGCTCGCGGTGAGCATCACGCCTCGATACCCCTGTGAAGCGTATGCGAGGGCGGGCGTCGGAACGATACCGATTCGATGGACGTCGGCGCCGGCGCTCTCCAGGCCGGCTTCTACGGCGGCAGCGAGTGCGGCTCCCGTTTCCCGACCGTCACGTCCGACGACGACCGTTCTCCCCGGGGCACCGACTGCCTGACCGACCGAGAGCGCGAGCGACGGCGGTACCTCTTCGATCGGCCCTCGAATCCCGGCGGTCCCGAACAGTGTCATACCCGCCCGTTCTGCGAGGAGCTACTTATATTACAAGACCGATCGGTAGCGCTGGAACTGTCGGGACACGTCGTTGTGGACGTCAAAACGCACAGACTGCTGCTGGGAAACAGGTCCGGATATCGGGGCGATCGGTTTCCGAGGATGCCAGTGGCTCGTATTTTGTCGTGGCTACTCTGGCATGCCGTCGATCAGGACGACCGCTTCGCCGCTGATAACCGTCGCATCGTCGTCTTCGTTGCGAATAACCGTTTCGAGCCGGTACTGTTCGTTGCCGAGGTCTTCGACGATTTCGACGCGTGCGGAGACGCGATCGCCGATCCCGACCGGCCCGCTGAATTCGAGATCCTGCGAGAGGTAGATCGTCAGTCCGGGAAGGCGTGCCAGGGCCGCGCTAATGAGTCCCGAGACGAGCGTGCCGTGGACGATGCGCTCGCCAAAGCGCGTTCCGGCCGCGAACTCCTCGTCGAGGTGGAGTCGGTTCGTATCGCCGCTGACGTGGGCAAACGCACGAACGTCGTCTTCCGACAGCACCTTCTCGAACGTGACGACGTCGCCGACGCTGATCTGTGATGGATCGTCGACCGTCCGCTCGAACTGCCAGTCGAGATTCGAGTAGTCGATCGATGGGATCGATGCGGGAACGCTTTCGCCGTCGGGGCGTGGCTCCGTTTCGGTAGCAGGCAACATCGCGGAGACAGCAGCACGGTTTGCAGCAGTTGCACTCTCGAAGAGAGACTGGGTCATCGCAGTCCACGCATTCGTCATGGCAGCGAAATTGTTCCCCCCTGTGTTCTGTTGGGACATCTATCCGCGGATATGTGTGTGGGGGTTATGACTTCTTTGGCCGATGCGATCTCCGTGTTCGTTGGCCGACGTAATCTTCGTGTATCTTCCGAAATCCGGGTTACTGTCGGCATACAGTGGCTCACTGTCGGATATCGAACTCGAAACCGCGCTGAGCGGCCATTGTTGTGGCCGTCAACAGGACCTGAGCGGCCGTGGTGGAACTGGAACTGGAGATGATAACTGGCCCAGTTTGACCCGTCCGATACCATACACACCATTCCATGCCATCAAATGGTATTAGAGGGGAAACTTTATATACGTCGGTGACTTCTATTCTGTTGATGACGGACGACTCCGACCGATCGACCTGGTTTCCCCCTGCAATGTTTACAGAGCAGATGCAGGAGGCAGGCGAGCAGGTCGCCGAATCCCAGCAGGAGATGATGAAACAGCTGATGCAGGCGAGTTCCGCAAACCCCTTCGAGGGGACGTCGGCGCTCGGCCCGATGAACATGGGAACGGCGACGTTCAAAGCTCGCGTCCAGAGCGGTGGTCGGATCAGTATTCCCGGTCCCGAACGGGAAGCCCTCGATATCGAAGAGGGAGATATCGTCCAGACGATCGTCGTGCCCGTCAAGCGCAACCGAGATGACTAATCATGGATCAGAACCCACTCACCACAGTTTTCGACGCACAGCGAACCGCAGTTGAACAGTCCCAGAACCTCACCCACGACGCTATGGAGGCCCAGAAGACCTCGATGAGCGCCATGTCCGATATGATGGAGATGTCGGGATCGATGGTCGAGTCCAACGCCGAACTCACCAAGGGAACCCTCCACGCGTATTTCGACGCGATGGAAGCGTCCATGCCCGACGATTCCGTCGACTTCGATGACGCACGCGAACTCGTCGACGAAGGCTTCGATGCCGCAACTGAGGCCCAGTCGCAGTCACTTGAGGCCGTTCTCGAAGCGATGGAGGAGTCCGAGGCCGCCTACGAAGAGTTCACCGGCAACTACTCCGAAGCCGTCGACTCCGGCTTCGACGCCTTCCTCGAGGCCCACGAGCAGGTCGAAGAGAACATGACGGCCGTCGCCGAAAACGTCGAAGAGGCCACCGGCGAGTTCGACGTCTCCGCGTAAATTAAGCCGTAGCCTTTTGGCCACCCCACCCCAACTTTTACTCAATGTCAGACTCACAACAGCCCCAGGCCCAGAACTGGAACGCATTCGTCGAACAGTGGAACGAACAGTTTCTCGACTCTCTCGAGGACAATATGGAAGCCCAGGCACAGTTCGTCGAGAGCTGGTCCCAGACCGTCGGTGAAATGACCGAGGAGAACGAAGTCTCCGACGGGATCGAAGGCTACGCCCGCGCCTACGAAACGTGGATGAACGCCTCCAAGCAGATGGTCGATCGGATGAACGACCAGCTCGAAGGCGAGGACGTCGACGTCGAGGAGTTCCGAGACATCTGGCTCAACACCTCCAACGAGGCGTTCAAAGAAGTCATGTCGACGACGGCCTTCGCCAAGATGACCGGCGAGAGCGTCGGTGACGTCCTGGAACTTCAACAGCAGGCCGACAAAGCGGCCGAGGAGACGCTTCATGCCCTCGGATTCCCGACGGAGAGTGACGTTGTGGAGGTCGGTGATCGACTCGTCGAACTCGAACGCCGCCAGCACGCCGTCGAACAAAAACTCGACCGCGTTCTCGACCACCTCGAATCCGAGCAATGAACAATCCATTTACCGCCGCCCTGAACATGCAACGCCAGGCCTGGGAGGGTGCAGCAGACGTGGCCGAAAAGACCCGGGTCGCACCCGATCGGACCGAAACCCTCGAGAATATCGGGGTCGGCCAGACGCCGAGCGAGGTCGTCTACGAGGAGAACAAACTCGAACTGCTCCACTACGAGCCAAAGACTGAAGACCAGCACAACACGCCGATCCTCATCGTCTACGCGCTGATCAACAAGCCCTACATCCTCGATCTGCAGCCGGACCGATCGGTCGTCCAGACGCTCCTCGAGGCAGGCTTCGACGTCTACATGATCGACTGGGGCGAGCCCTCCAAGCTCGATCGATCGATCACGCTCGACGACTACGTTAACCGCTACATCGACAACTGCGTCGACGAGGTTCGTGAGCGCGCCGGCGTCGACGCGATCAACATTCTCGGCTACTGTATGGGCGGCACGAAGTCGGTCATGTACAGTGCACTCCACCCCGAGAAGGTCGAGAACCTGGGCTTGATGGCTGCGGGACTGTGTTTCACCGGCGAGGGTGGCGTGCTCGAACTCTGGGGTGCAGACGAATACTACGATCCCGAGCGAGTCACGGATACGTTCGACAACGTTCCCGCTGACTTTCTTGACGTCGGCTTTGCCCTGATGGATCCGGTCGCGAACAACGTGACGAAGTACGTTCGGTTCTACGACAATATGGACGACGGGGACTTCGTCGAGAACTTCGCCCGGATGGAACGCTGGCTCGACGAGGGAATCGACGTCGCGGGCGCGGCCTACGAGCAGTTTATCGAAGATATCTATCAGGACAACGCGCTAATCGAGAACGAACTCTCTCTCAACGGCAAACACGTCGACATCACCAACATCGACATGCCCGTCCTCCAGATCGTCGCGGAGTACGACCACCTCATCCCGCCGGAGGCCTCCAAGCCGTTCAACGAGGCGATCCCCTCCGACGACACCGAAGTGATGGAGTTCGCGACGGGCCACATCGGCATGTCCGTCTCCTCGCGGAGCCACGCGGAACTCTGGCCCGACGTCTGTGAGTGGTTCGAGGAGCGATCGAACGGGGAGGAAGCCGCCGAAGCAGAGCCCGAGACGTCCAAACCGGAGGAGACCGACGCCGCACTCGCCGAGGACGTCGACAACGAGACCGGCGCTGGAGACCTCACCGACGGCGGCGCAACCGTCGATCGATCCAGTGACGACGAGCTGCCCGGGGAAGCGCGATCGGACGACGAGATCGCCGAGCGGGCCGAAGACGACGTCCAGGAAGCGCCCGCCGAACCGGGTGAGATGACTGTCGACGACGAGATCGCCGAAGACGTCACTGATGAGGAGATTTCTGAAGACGTCGAAGACGATCTCACCGATCTCACCGGCGTCGGGCAGACCTATGCTGAGAACCTCGCCAACGCAGGCATCGAAACGTTCGACGACCTCGCGACAGCGGATCCTGCCGACCTCGCGACCGAAACGGGAATCTCGCCGAGCCGAATCGAAGACTGGATCGCACAGGCGGCCGAGCAGTAGGTCACCCACCGCTTTGGGTGGTTGACGCGCGATCGATCGGTGTTTGACGCGCGATCGGTTTCGCAAACTACCGCTGGCAGACTGCAACGTCTCCTGGCTGACCGTAACATCTCCTGACAGACCGCAACGTCTCCTGGCTGACCGTACCGTCTCCTGGCTGACCGCACCGCCGCGCCCAACCTGAAGACACCTTCGACTTCGTGTACGTTCTGTTCTCGCACAGGTCGTTATTTAATACCGGACGTGCAACATTCGATCTATGTCTATGGAGGGACGTACCTGTGTCATCACAGGATCGGCACGCGGTATCGGACGGGGCATCGCAGAGTACCTCGGCAAGGAGGGCGCAAACGTCGTCATCAACTACCGATCGTCCGAAGGGGCAGCTATGGAAGCCGTCGACGCGATCGAGTCGGCCGGGGGACAGGCCGTCGCGGCCCAGGCTGACGTCTCGAACCGCGATGAGGTCGATCACATGCGCGACGTCTGCCACGAGGCGTTCGGAGCGACCGATGTCCTGGTAAACAACGCGGGTATCACCGCTGACGAGCAGTTCACGGATATGACCCGCGAGGAGTGGGACCGGGTTATGGATGTCAACCTCGGCGGGATGTTCAACTGTACACAGACGTTCTACGACGATATCTGGAACGCACATGAGGGACGGCTGATCAACATCTCCAGTGTCGTCGGCAAGCAAGGGAACTTCGGCCAGGCGAACTACGCGGCCGCGAAAAGTGGGATGTTCGGCTTTACCCGGACGATCGCGCTCGAACTTGCCAAAGGCGGATCGACAGCCAACTGTGTCGCACCCGGCTTTACCGCAACCGATATGCTCGAATCGGTCCCGGACCACGTCCTCGATCGGATTATCTCGGGAATCCCACTGGAGCGATTGGCAGAAGTCGAAGACATCGCGGCCGTCGTCCAATTCCTCGCAAGCGAGGAGTCATCGTACGTCACCGGGGAAGTGATCGATGTCAACGGTGGCATGGATCTCTAATCGCCACGCCTCGGTCCCGATCCGATCACGGGATTGCAGCGTCGAGAACGGGGTATTCGACGCCGCACGTCGCCGGCATGTTCACTCGCGGTGTTTTTCTTTCGTAACCACCCGTACGTTCTCGATCGCCGTCTGGGGATACTGGCCCGCATCGTCTTTCTCGACGGCTTTGACCATATCCCAGACGACGTTCAGGCCCGTCGTAACACCCTCTAAGGCCTCCATCTCACAGCCCGTTTTGCCAGTCGTTTCGACGGCGACCTCGAGTTCGATCCGATCGTCCCCCAACTCGAACTCGGTGTCGACGTTCGTAATCGGAATCTGGTGGCACATCGGAATCGTCTCCCAGGTGTGTTTGACGGCCTGGATCGCGCCCACGCGGGCGGTCGCGAGCACGTCGCCTTTCCCGACCTCGTCCCCGCGGATCGCCTCAATCGTCGACGGCTGCAAGTGGATCTCGCCCGCTGCGACGGCCCGACGCTCGCTGTCGGGTTTGTCGCCGACGTCGACCATCTGGACATCGCCGTCGTCGGTGGTGTGTGTGAGGTCGTCGGCCGCGGGTTCGCTCTCGCGTGTCTCCTCGTTCATACTCCTGTTTCAGCCACCGTGTGTTCTTCACTCATTTGATTCCGCAGTTATGTCGCCCCACAGCGCTGGCGGAAGTTCCGACACCATATCGGAGGCGAGATAGCCGTAGTTGCCGTCTTCGGCCAGTCGCTCGCCCGCCAGCCCGTTGACGTGGGCGGCTGCCGCTGCAGCGTCGATCGGATCGGCGTATTCGAGCAATGCGGCGACGACCCCCGCGAGCAGGTCGCCGGTGCCGCCGACTTGCATTCCCGGCGTGCCCGATCTGCTGAGTCGCGTCCGATCGCCGTCAGTAATGACGTCAGTTGCCCCCTTCGCGAGGACGACGTGGCCGAGATCGGCCGCGAAGGCTTCGATTTCGTCGGCGACCTCGGGTAGCGAGTCGGTTTCGGGACCGCCCATCCCGGCGAGTTCCCGACGGTTGGGTGTACAAACGAGCGTCGCCTCGGTGTCGATCTCGGGAACGATCGACAGCGCATCAGCATCGACGACGACCGGTCCCGTGTAGGACTCGAGGAACTGGGTCGTGGCATCTAGCGTCTCCGCTGCGGTGCCGAGTCCAGGACCCAGGATGACGATATCATCGTACTGCTCGGCCGTCTCGACGAGGCTGTCGATCTGGTCGGGCGTGAGAATATCGCTCTCGTAGGGTTGGACGATCAGATCTTCGCTGTAGCCCTGGATCTCGCCGGCGACCGAGTCGGGTGCGGCGACGAAGGAGAGTTCCATCCCCGACCTGAGTGCAGCCTGTGCGGCGAGTGCCGGTGCCCCGGTGTAGGGGCCGCCACCGATGACGAACGCCCGTCCCGCCCGATCGGTCGGTCGGGCGAGGTGGACGTCACCGGGGCCGACGAACCGCTCTGCGGCGGCCGGAATCCCGATGTCTGCAACGGTTACGTCGGCGTCAAGTGCCGCCAGACCCGGCTTTTCGTCGTGAAATGTAACGACGTGGTCGGCGTCGACACCGTTTTCGGCGTGGTCGCCACCGTTTGCGTCGAACCCGGAGGGGACGTCGACGGCGAGGACTGTCACGTCGGTGTCGTTGATCGCCCGTGCTGCCGTAGCAGCAGGCTCACGCAACTCGCCGCTGATCCCCGTCCCAAGTATCGCGTCGACGACGAGATCAGCGTCGGGCAACGCAAACGCCTGTGAGTCAGTCACCTCGCGCGTCTCATAGTCGGCCCGCTGGAGGGCGTCCCAGTTTTCGCGAGCGATCGCGGTCCCGATCGCGTCGGCCCGCCCGAGTAGCAGCGTCGTCACCTCGTAGTCGTCCAGAAACCGGGTGGCGACGAACGCGTCCCCGCCGTTGTTCCCCCGCCCAGCGACGATCGTAATCTCCGATCCGGGCGCGGCGATCTCCCGAACCTGTCGGGCAACGGCGTTCCCACTGGACTCCATCAACTGCTTTTGTGGCGTGCCGAGTGCGGCAGCGTTTCGATCGATGGCAGCCATCCGCTCGCCTGTGATCATACCGGACGTTCGATCGGATTCCCGTTCAAGATTGCGGAGCGAGTCGGCGACCGGTGAACTCGGGGACGACGAATGTCACCACTGGTCACAGATGATCCCGATCGGTTCGGGTGTCGGTACTGTGTCCGGTCACTTGTGACGAATACTCACAAAATTCTCGACTGAGCGCAAGCTACATCAACGCTCGCCATCACGGCTCAGGTATGGCCAGAAAATCGTATCAGGAAAAACTCGCCGTGCTCCGCGAGGACGTCCTGTACATGAGCGAGGTCGTTATGGAACGACTTCGGATGGGGCTCGACGCCCTAGAGCAGAAAGACGAAGCGCTCGCCCGCGAAGTAATCGAGGGCGACGGGGAGATCAACCGGATGTATCTCGATCTCGAACAGGAGTGTATCGATCTGTTCGCACTCCAGCAACCCGTCGCGAGCGATCTCCGATTTATTGCTGCCTCGTTCAAGATCATTACTGATCTGGAACGCATCGGCGATCTCGCGACCAATCTGGGAGAGTACACGCTCGAATCCGAACGGAATCTCTTCCCCGATGTCGATGTCCAGGAGATGGGAGATCTCACCCTCGAGATGTTAGAGGACGCGATGATCGCCTACGACGAGGAAGACACCGAGATGTGTCGCGAGATTGCAACCCGCGACGATGGGATCGATCAATTCGCAGAGCGTGCAAGCAGCATCGTCGTAAGAGACCTCATCGAGCGTGAACTCGAGTCGGCCGAAGAGGTCGAACACCTCCTGCGGGACGTCTCTCGATTACTGTTGACGATCCGTGATCTAGAGCGTGTCGGCGATCACTCCGTCAACATCGCCGCGCGAACGCTGTACATGGTCGAAAACGACGACGAACTCATCTACTGATCTGGCTCGAGAGCCCGGCTCGCCAGGCAGATGTCGGCAATCTCTGCGGACAACAGTCCGCCTGAGCGGCCGAATCAGTCCTGTCGGTTGATTCGATTCGTTCGGCTTCCTGTCCAGCCGAAGGGAGCACACTGTGGGCCGCGCGGGTGCAGGCAGCATACGCTTGCCGGGACATCGCGCTAGGATGAGCCATGTGTGCAACGTTTACTGACGGTGACGTCGAAAAGCGCGTCGAGAACGCAACCGCCGAGACGATCGGGGTCGTCACAGCGATCGACGACGACGTGGCTCACGTCGAGCCACAGTCCGGCGTGATGGACTCGATCAAGGCAGCGATCGGCTGGAGTCGGGCCGACGATGAGACGATCCCGATCCGGAGTACTGCTGTCGACGAGATCACGGAGGAGGCGATCCGTCTCGAGACGGACACCCTGGACTGGGACGACGAAACTGCTGTGGCTGACGAGACGACAGCCGGTGGCGAAGAACACGACATCGACACGGAGATTCCCGACAGTGATCGCAAGGATGAGCGTCTGCCAGCCGATCGGTCGATCAGTGCGACAGGCGAGCGGAAAGCACGATCCACGGCCGACGAGCCGGTTCCCGACGCTGGTGCGGACGAAGTAGCAAAGACGGACGACTCGCCGAAAAAAGAGCAACCCGACTGGACGGCGGAACCGAGCGGTGCCGGCGAGGAAGGGGCGATCGACGAACCGACCAGTTCGGAGACCGATTCCCCAGCGGCGAGCGAGACGGAGACAGGTTCCCCGGCGGCGGGCGAGACGGAAGCCGATTCGTCAGCAACTTCCGGAGGAGAGTCCGCTGTCACGGCGACCGACGCGGACACTGCTGCGGACCGATCCGAAGCCGACGAGACGACCCAGGCCGCCGAACTCGATCGCGAGGCCACGATCGACGAGGCGACCGACGATGATGGTTCCGAGAGCGACGACGAGAGTCCAGCGACGGCGATCGCCGACGAAATCGAGACGGGACCCGACCTCGGATCGATCGCAACGGACGATCGGGAGCGGGCGGCTGATGACAGTCCGGTTCGTGATCCCGCGGTCGAACTGAACGAGGGGCTCGATCTCGAAGCGGTCGGACAGAGTGACGAACAGGGGCCGACGGAAGACGTCGCGACGGAATCGATGGATCTGACCGAGACACTGGATACCGGCGTCGGTATCGAGGCTGCAGCCGAACCGAACAGTGAACGAACGGCCGGGGGCGAGGCGGCCGCCGACGAGGCGCTCGTCAGTGTAGACAACGCCAGACAGAGCCCCGGATCGCCGACTGGGAGCCAGACGAGCGACGACGACGAGCACGCGACCGATCTGTCATCAGGCACTGTCGGCTCGAACGCACAGCTCCCCGACATCGCCGCGGAACGTAACGAACGCGTCGACGAGGAGACTACCGATCGAGAGCACCAGTCTCAACACAGCAGTTCCGGTCCGTTTGACGCACTGCTCGCGGCACAGCGAGCGGCTCTGGTGGGCCCAAAACACCTGTTCAGACAGGGCTTTGCAATGCAACGAGCGGTCTCGGGAGCCACGCTCGGCATGCTTTACGGCCAGCAGATAGCCCAGCAGGCAGGACTCGAGACGATCAGGACGACGACCCAGGCAACCCGTTCAGCAATTCCTGAACCGAAGGAGAGTGGGATGGGTGGGACACCCCAGAACCGAGACCAAACGACATCCATCGAGTCGGCGGTTGCGGAGCTCCGCACATCCCACTCGCGGTTGCTCGACGCGATCGAGCGCGAACTCGACAGTGGTGTCGATGCCGTCGACGAGTTTGCCGATGCCCACGTTGACGCGCTCGCAGCTGGCACCACCATGTTGCTAGCGACCGACGGCGGTCACGACGAGGGGCCGACAGCGACTGGGGCTGGCACGGCCCTAGAGGCGCACCTCGATCGAACGCTGACGGTGTACGAGCGACTCGACGAGCAGCTCGAATTGGGGCGGTCCGAGACGACGACACCGCTCCCGGCGCAACTCGAACAACTCGAGTCCCACCTCCGGTAGCACATCTCGTTGGGTCACGTGTCCCGATCACACGACGTGCTCGTGGTGAGAGCGTCTCGTTTCATCCGGTTGTGTGGGGGGTCACCCCCGAACGTTGCCAATCCGTCACGTACTTGCTAGCCAAACGGCGACGTCGCCCCACATCGGGCGGGACGATCTCACGCTGACAGCCTACTCTGCGTCCCGTTCGGTCGTCCGCATCGTAATCTCCCCGTCTGCGCGAATCGTTCCGTCGATCTCCGCATCGGGGCCGAGTTCCAGGGCCGCACACGAGACGTCACCGAGGATTCTGGCACCGGCTTCGATGACGACGTCACCGTTGCGGGTCGTCACGTCGCCGTGGATGCGCGTTCGCTCGCCGACGGTGACGTCGCCGCGGGCCCGAAGACTCCCGAAGATGTTGCTGTCGGTGCCGACGTCGATCGTCTCCGCGCGGACGTTGCCATGGAGACGACAGTCGCTACCGATCGTGGCGGGTGTCGAGACGCGCCAGGCGTCGTCCCCGACCGACGCGTTTCGGGGGATGACAAGCGGGTCGGCTTCGATCTCTTCGTTCTCGTCGGTCAGCTCGCCGATCAGTCGCTGTGCCGCGTCCTCATCGCCAACCAACAGGAGATGTTTGAGATAGACAAAGAGAAAGACGATCGTCGGCATCGGATTCCGGATGACGATCCAGCCGTTTGCCTCGAACCCGTCCTCGATCTCGACGTCGTCGCCGATGTCCAGATCGCCCGCAACTTTCATTTCGCCGCCGACGTGGACGCGTTCGCCGATGTAGGCGTCCTGTCCGACGAGGACGTTCCCCGCGACGTCACACCACATATCGAGTCGGCAGTCGCCTTCGGCTTCGATATCCCCGCCGAACTGGGCACCTTCGCCGGCGAGGACGTTCCGGCCGCGAACGCCGAGCTCGACGGTCGATCGCCCACCGACGAGGACGTCACCGTCGGTCTCTAAGGCGACTTCCTTGGCTTGCGTCCCGTCCGGGACGACGAGTTCGTCGAGCGGATCCCTACTGATGGCCACACTCTCACCAAAGGAAGACAGCCATTATTAAACCTCGCGGGACGTCTGCCGTCCGTCTGACAGAATTACCTCCCGATCGGCGGTGGGGACCGTGTGAGAGCGTCGCTCGCTTGATTGCAGTGTCTATGTGCATCGGGGCGGGTGCGATCGGTGTCCGAACAGCTGCAGGTGACCCAACAGCGACCGCGCTTCGGGCCGTTCCCTGAGCGACCACACGTCGACTGCAGTCGTCTCGTTTTTTATCCCCCACCTCCTACGAGCGGCCATGACCACGCTCGCGTTCGACGATGACGGTGTCGATGTCGTGTACGAAGGGACGGAGTTTCGCCTCGAACGGGACCTGATCGAGGAGGCGATCGACAAACAGTATCACGACGTAACCGACCACGAGGTACTCAAGATCGTGGCCGAACAGCCGGCCCTCCAGGGCGAACCGCGTCGCATCGGCGATATTATCGACTGAGACGGATTAGTGTCCGTCGTTACCGGCGTCATCGGGCTACGCCCGACGACGGCGGTAATTGATGACGCTACTCCGTATGATACGGATCGTTGTAACTGACTCGACCGATCGAATCCACGATCGCCGGTCGCCAGTCTGTCAAAACCGATGTGGCCGGCAAACGGTGGGGAGTCAGGACCGCTGCTCATCGCCGTCGGGGTCGTAGCGGCTGGCAGCCGACTCGAATCCGGTTTCGTCGAGTTCACGCCCGCGACGGCCTTCGAGTTCGGCGATCGCGTCCGGTTCGGGGGCGACGTCGTCGGTGATGCGGGCCCACGAGCGGTGGACTTTCGCGTGACACCACCGACAGAGATAGATCGTGATCTCGTGGCTACACGTCTCGCCGTCACGGGCATACGAGAGGTGGTGTTCTTCGAGCAACGGCCGCTCGCCGGAGTGGGCCATCCGTTTCGCTTCGAGCCCACAGCGGACACACTCCCGATCGCGGTTCCGGGACCGGAAGTGGGGACAGTCGGCCCACGTCTCCTCCGTTTCGGGGTCGACGATGGGACAGGCGTAGTCCGCCACTGCACGTTCGCGGGCGAATTCGGGATCGTGCTCGTAGTGGTCGAAAGCGTACCGACACGTTCCCTCGCCAGTGAGATAGTCACAGACGCCCGCGAACGCGTAGGGATCGTCCACGCCGACCGAGGTTCCGCGGGGCGTTTTCTCCATGTTCGGATCCGTACGGCTCCCGAACCATTGAATCGTTCGCTCCGGGACAGCGGCTATCGACGCGTCCCCGACGGACCCACTCCGGGACAGCGGCTATCGACGCGTCCCCGACGGACCCACTCCGGGAGACAGGTCAGGAGCTTTTTTTCGTTCGCGTCTCGACTGACAGTCGTGCGTCTCGTCCACCACCCGGCTACTGGCGATAACACGTCCGTTCTCGCGACGGAGATCGAGGTTGCGGATTCGCTCTGGAGCCAGACCCGCGGGCTCATGTTCCGTCGATCGATCCCCGAGGAGTACGCGCTGGTCTTCGAGTTCGGGACGGCGAGACCACGTGACCTCCATATGCTGTTCGTCCCGTTTCCGATCGATGCGATCTGGACCAATTCGGACGTCGTCCAGCGTGTCGAGCGGCTCCACCCCTGGCGAGGCATCGCTCGTGACCGTGGCGATCGGATCGTCGAACTGCCTGCCGGCGCAGCGACAGCCGTCGAAGCCGGTGATCGGGTCGTATTGACGGACGACGAGAGGTGAATCCAGGGATCCGTGCGTGACGAGTGGCCGACTCAGTCGACGATCTCGACCGTTCCACTGTCGAGTCGGACATCGAGGAGACTCGTTACCGGCCGATCGAGGTCGTCGTGGTCGACGTCCACTCGCCGGAGGACGACGACGATCGCGGTGACCTCCGCACCGATAGCGTCGAGTCCCTCACAGACGGCGTCGATCGTTCCACCCGAGGAGAGCACATCGTCGAGGAGAACCACGCGATCGCCCGCCTCGATCCCGTTCAGGTAGAGGTCGCTCTCGCCGTAGCTCGTCTCCTGATGGACTGCAACTTCGTCGGGGAGGCCGTACGATCGTTTCCGGGCGACGACGAAGGGGACGTCTGCGACGAGCGAGAGCGTCGCCGCGTGGTGGATCCCCATCGCCTCCGGGGCGACCAGTTTGTCGACGCTCGTGAGGTCCACCCGGTCACGGATCGCGTCTGCGATCGCCCCCATCACCTCGGGTTCGACGACCGGCACGCCATCGGAGACGCCGTGAACGAAATAGTGGTATCCGTCCCGGTCGACGACCGGCGCATCGCGAAGCGATCGGACCAGCGGTTGCAACGTGGAGTCCATACTCACTCGCCGCTACGGCGAGGAAGGGAAAGGGTATTCGGGTCGTGACCGTTGGAGAGCGGGAGTCGTGTCGGGACAAAATGGGAGCGAGAGCGAGTGCGTCGGCGTAGACCGGCGGATTTAAGTCAGCGTGATTCGATAGGACGAGGTATAATGGCACGAGATTCGTTCTCACTGCCGGACGAGGATAGAGGAAGTCGGGGCAACCCGGCTGGACGTGAAATTCCGCGACGACCATAGTCGCAGTTCATCACTCTTGCCTGTACATCATTCCGCCGATCAGACGATTCCATCAGACCGTACCGTCCGCCTTCTCGATACGACGCTTCGCGACGGCGAGCAAGCACCGGGTGTCTCACTGTCCCCCGACGAGAAAGTCGAGATTGCTCGCGGGTTAGAGCGTGCCGGCGTTGCCGTCATCGAGGCCGGCAGCGCCTGTACGGGGGCGGGTGAACGCCAGGCAATCTCACGAGTTACCGATCTGGATCTCGATGCCCGCGTGACGAGTTTCTGTCGCGGGATCCAGACCGACATCGATCTGGCACTCGACTGTGACGTCGACGGGATCCATCTCGTCGTCCCCTCCAGCGATCGCCACGTCGAAGGGAAGGTCGGCACCTCTCGCGAAGCGAACCTCACGAAAACCGCCGAACTCGTCGAGTACGCCGCCGACCACGATCTCTGGGTCGAGGTCATCGGCGAAGACGGCTCCCGGGCCGATCTCGACTACCTCGAAGAACTCATGGGTATCGCACTCGATGCCGGTGCCGATCGGACGTGTTTCGCTGACACCGTCGGCCACACGGGGCCAGAGCGCACCGCCAAAGCGGTTTCCCGACTGGCCGAACTCGGGCCGGTCAGCGCACACACCCACGACGATCTCGGACTCGGTGTGACCAACGCACTGTCGGCGATCTCTGCCGGTGCCGATCTCGTTCACTGTACCGTCAACGGACTCGGCGAGCGCGCCGGCAACGTCGCACTCGAAGAGGTCGCGATCGCGCTCCACCACGTCTACGATGTCGACACACTCGAACTGACAGAGCTGTACGACCTCGCACAGATCGTCTCGCGGGCGACAGGAGTCGCTTTGCCGCCGAACAAAGCCGTCATCGGTGAGAACGCCTTTACCCACGAGAGCGGGATCCACACCGACGGGACGCTCAAAGACGACAAGATGTACGAGCCGTACGCCCCCGAAACCGTCGGTCGCGAGCGCCGACTCGCGCTGGGCAAGCACACGGGCCGTGCCGGCGTCGAGGCGACACTCGAGGAACACGGTGTCGAGGCAAGTAGCGACGATATCGCGGAGATCGCCACCCGTGTCACCGAACTCGGCGACCGCGGCCGTCGGGTGACCGATGCCGACCTGCTGGCGATCGCCGAGGACGTTACCGGCGACGATCGCGAACGCGTCGTCGAACTACTCGATCTCACGGCTACGAGCGGCGGCGCCGTCCCGACGGCGAGCATCCGACTCGATGTCGGCGGCGAGGAACGTGTCGCTAGCGGGACCGGATCGGGTCCCGTCGACGCCGCCGTCTCCGCCGTCCGCGAAGCACTCGGCTCCGTGGCCGACGCGGAACTCGAATCCTACCACGTCAACGCGGTCACCGGCGGCACCGACGCCGTCGTCACCGTCGAGGTGACGATGGCCCGCAACGATCGCTCGGTCACCGTTGCTCGCAGCGAGGCCGATATCACTCGTGCGAGCGTCGAAGCGATGGTCGACGCGCTCGATCGGCTCCTCGCGTCGGATTCACAGCCGCTGACGCCGGCCGACGACTAATACGGGTTTGTGTCCGTCGGTACTACGCCCGACCGCTCGCGGAACGCCGTTCCGTGCTGATCGGCTGGGACGGATTCGCCGCCACCACCCGGCGAACGCTCTTCAGTAACCGCTGTCCGACAGTGTCAGTTGCCGGGATCGAGCGACACCAATCTCTCTGTGACCGCTCTGTCCGTCTGTTGGCCCCTGGGTGGCTCTCGGTCAGTGAAACGGCTGTCTGCTGAGGACGCTCCACGGATCGAACAGGTAGACAGTTGCAAGAAACAGGGCAACGACCACGACGAACAGCCGTGCGATCGCGTTCACATCCGATGGCACACCGACATCGAGTGTCAGCGCCATCACTCCCGCAACGGAAACCCAGAGCAGGCCGACGATCAGTCGCTGGCGACGGTCCATGGTTGACTGTACGAGTCATGGCTAATGAAGGACTCGTGTTGGTGTTCGTGTGGCTCCAGGCCAGACGGGAGTGCTGTCGGTGGTGGTTCGGAAGCGAGCCCGCGATAGCGGGACGTGCGCTCCTCCTCGAAAGATAGGATATCAGATAGAACTTGTATACTACCGATAGTATGGAAGTTTCTGTACCGAACCGTGCCGCCGGCTGACTGTACGAGCCCCGATCGCCGTCCAGTTCGATCGAAACCTGCCAGAACCGGATTTCAGGCGTTTCTAAGCGAATTTCTCACGTGGTAGCGTCAGCGAGAGCGCAGTTGGCGGAGAGCCACCCCGATCGGTCTGCGGCGGTCACTACGATAGTCTATTACCGAGCTAAAACGTTCTATACCGCCGAAAAGCGTCGAGAACGGACCGGGACGGTCTCGATCGGCGACGGGTCCACTGCTGGTCATGTTGGCTGTCTGATACTACACCCACTCCGGAGAACAATCAATATAGATATCTTTATTTCGATCCGACAGGTCGGAGTGCAGTCACGGCCGAAGCGGGAGACAGCCACGGAGTTCAATACGGTGCGTGCGGGCGTCGACACGAAGCGAGTAGTGGTCGGGACAGTCAGTTATCTCCGACGTCTGAGCCGTCCGGAAGCGGCGGTTCTGAGACCGAGTCGCGCGATTTTCGCGTGTCACAAACGGAGACGTGCTCCTGGCCGACGTCGATCGCTGGAAGGCGTACCGAACCCGTCGTCGTCACTCCTCGTGGACAGTTCGATCGGCCCGCAGCTCGTCTAGCTCGGCCAGTAGCGCATCGATCTCCGGACGGTCGAACGTCGATCGCCCCTTGTGCGTAGAGACGATCGCTGGCTCCCCACCCCGCCGATCGATGATGACGACGGCGGGCATTCGGCCGAAGAAGTCGCTAACTTTCCCGAGTATGCCGAACCGAACCGGCTGGTCGTAGGCATCACCGACTGTGGCGTCGGGGTCGGCAAGCAGCGGGTAGGGAAGCTCGTAGCTGGATTGCCATTCCGCGACACGGTCGACCGGCTCCGGGACGATCGAGACGACCTCGGCGTTTCGGTCGTGGAACGCCTCGATCCGATCGGCGAGCTCCTGGACCTGGCTGCGACAGTTCGTACAGTAGTGATCGCGCTGAAAGAACAAGAGGACGAACTCCACGTCGTCGGGGAGTTCAGAGAGGGTAAACGGATCAGGTCCGACCGCCACGTTGGGCAGTGAGAACTTCAGTAGCGAACGTTGCATGCGAGTACCGAAGGCCTGTTCGGGCAAAATCGTTTGGCTCCACTCGTCAGCGTTCGATCGCCGTTCCATCTCGACGCGTCGAGATCGCCCAGAGTGAAACTACAGCTGCGTTTATTATCTCGAACGACGGGGGTCCCATCAATCTGAGTGTCGTGGCTGTGGAGCGGTAAACGTGTATAACGGACATACGCCGATCGGTCGTGCATGCAGTATGCAACTCCGGTATAGTTTTACACCTGCTGTTCTCGACGGGTCATCTATGGCATCAGAAACGACTACACAGACAGCCACAGACACTGGAACGGCACTCGAATCGTGGCAGGCCGGTCTCGTCGGCGGTATCGTTGGCGGACTCGCCTTCGGCGTGTTGATGACAATGCAGATGGAGATGATCATCGTCGAAGCCATCCCCGGCATGTACGGAGTCGGCGCGTCGGGTATGATCGGTTGGACGATACATATGGCCCACTCCGCGGTGCTTGGCGTCGTCTTCGCCGCGATTCTCGACCTCGGAGGTCTCGGTGATCAACTCGACACGAATCTCACGATGGGGCTCGCTGATCTTGGCTACGGCCTCGTGCTCTGGGTCGTCCTCGCATCGTTCGTGATGCCAGCGTGGGTCGGTGCGATGACGGAGATTGCCCCACCCGTTCCGGACTGGAACGCAGCGAGTGCGATCGTTCCGGACTGGAACGCAGCGAGTGCGATGGGCCACGCGGTTTACGGCGTCTTGCTGGGAATCGTGTACGCAGTCCTCTCGGCGTAGCTCCTCTTACACGGTCGGGAGCGGCTGCATTCTGGTTAGCGATCGGTCGCTGACCGCACTGGCCTCGACTGTGTCGATCGGGTGACCGTCACCTCGAATCGTGCCCCACCAGCCGCGCCGTCGGTTGCTTCGACCGTCCAGTCGTGGGCCTCGGCGACGGCTCTGACGATGGCGAGCCCGAAGCCGCTCCCATCTCTGGCCGTCGAGTACCCCTGGGTGAAGACGTCCGCTCGCATCGACGGGGGAATCCCTGGTCCGTCGTCCGCGAAATAGAATCCGGCGTTGTCGGGGAGGAGGCCGACCTGAACCGTCACGTCCTCGCCCCCATGCCGCACCGCGTTCGAGAGGAGATTCTCGACCAACTGGCGGAGCCGTGACTCATCAGATTCGAGGCAGTAGTCGTCGAGTTCGACGTCGATCGTCGCCTGATCGCTCGGAATCGTCTCGCGGGCGGCCTCAATCACCTCTTTGAGGACGACCGGCCGTGTCGCTTCGACCTGTCGGCCCTCGCGTGCAAGCGTCAACAGGTCGGTGATGAGTGCATCCATCCGCTCGTGTGCGGCCTCGACTCGGTCGAAGTCCGCCGGGTCGGCACTTTCCCGCCCGAGTTCGAGCGACGCCTGTGCGACCGTCAGTGGGTTGCGAAGATCGTGACTGACGACGGACGTGAACTCCTCGAGCCGTGCGTTGGTCCGCTGGAGTTCGCGCTCGCGTTCTTTCCGATCGGTGATGTCCTGGAACGCCCCGCGCGCACCGACTAATTGGCCCGAATCGTCGTACCACGGCGTTCCGAGCGTTCGAACCCACAGAACCTCGTCGTCGTTCGTCATGACCTGTATCTCCAGATCGTACGGCTCACCCGTGGCCTGCAGTCGCTCGAAGGCCGCCTCAACCGTCGGTCTATCCTGTGGGTGATAGAAGCGGAGTGCCTCTTCGACCGCCGGTTCAACATCCGGGTCCACTCCGAGGATTCGGTAGAGTTCGTCGGTCCACTGGCTTCGCTCGGTTTCGAATTCGAACTCCCAGCCACCGACCGCTGCGGTCTTCTGTATCTGGTTGAGAAACTCCCGACTCCGTGCCAACTCTCGCGCCCGCCGCTTGTGGTCCGTAATATCTCGTCCCTCCGCGACGAGATGAGTGACCTCGTTTTGTTCGTCGGTGATCGGTCGAAGCGAGAAGTCGATAATTACTGTACCCTTTGCACCCTGGACCTCCGCGTCGTACCGGACGAACGCGCCGTCGGCTGCCGAATCGATTGCCGATTGTAGTTTCTCCTGGGTCGCCACACTGCCCTGCCACCACTCGGTTTCCCAGACCGGTTTACCGATTACCTCATCGCGCTCAAAGCCGCCGAACCTCAAGACGGAGTCGTTTGCCTCCAGCAGCGTCCCATCGACCGAGAGCAGCCCGGTAAACTGGTACGTCTGGTTGAAAATGGCGTCGTACTGGCGTTCACGCGTTTTCCGATCGGTGATGTTGCGGGTTGCCCCAACGATCTTTTCGGTCGTTCCGTCGACGATGACGGGGGCGATCCGCGTTTCCCAGCAACTCTTTTCCTCGGGGATCGAGACCACCTCCTCGTACTCGATCGGCTCGCGCCGGGCGACACACTCGCGATAGTTGTCCAGAAACTCACTGCCCTGGCTGTCACCGAAAAGATCCCGCAACCGACGGCCACTGATCTCGGCGTTTCGCAGTCCAGTGTTGTATTCGTAGGCGGGGTTGATCCGTTCAACCCGAAACTCGTCGGTCGGTTCGTCGACGTCGATGAGAAAGAGTGCATCTTGCGTATTCTCGAACAGCGTTTCTGCGAGTTCGTACTGGGCTTGTGTCAGCTGTCGCTCGGAGATGTCACGGCTGATGAGCGAGAGACCACTCTCGTCGGCGTAGCACGTCATCTCGACCTGGCGATCGATCGGCGCAGGCAGTGTCGTCTCGAACGATCGAGACGCCTGTGTGTCCAGTGCGTCACGGCAGTGCGATTCGATCTCGGAGCCACGGAACGCCGGACAGACGTCCCAGAGTGATTCGCCGGCGACAGCGTCCGCGCTCGTTCCTGTCCACTCGGCCATCCGATCGTTCCAGTACGTGAGTCGCCACTCGGTATCGACGGCACAGTACGCATCCGAGATGCGCTCGGTCAGTCGGTCGTCTTCCAGTCGGGTATCGGCCATTGGTCCGGTTGTATCTGCGGGAGTGTGAGTTACTGCCCCAGTACGATTACGGCGCCAGGAGTGGTCGACGAACAACCACGTACTGGACGAGTCAGCTTCGAGCCGTGGTCTTGCGGATCCGTTCGCTCAGTTCGTCGAACTGGGCAGTGTCTGGCCCTTTCTGGACGTAGTCGGTGACACCGGTCGCGATCGCTTCGCTGGCGATTCGCTCGCTCCCCTTGGCGGTGAAGACGATGAACGGAGTCGTCGTGTCCTTCTCGCGGACAGCTTTCAAAAAGTCGAGGCCGCTGACGGCTGGCATCTGGTAGTCGCTCACGATACAGTCGAACGAGCTGTCTTCGAGCATCGTCACCGCCTCGGGGGGGTTCGTTGCAGTCGTGATCGTGATATCGTCGTTTGCTCGCTCGATGTAGGCGGCGATCGTTTCGGGGAGTCCAGGCTCGTCGTCGACGAGCAACACTCGAATCACCGTCTGGTCGTCCCGACCGTCACTGTCGACCGTACTCTCGTACTGGAGCTGCTGGCGAACGGCCAGGTCGAGCCACTCGCCGATCGAGCCACGAAGCGCGATCGACTCGACGATGCGCTCGTTCGGGTCGTAGGTGACGAGCCCGTGGTCTTCGAGTTTCGGCAGGTGACAGTGGAGCAACGATGTCTGAACGCTATCGCGGTCGATCGCCCCAGACTCCTCCGGGCCGACCTCGATGAGCACGTCGACGAGTTCGTCCAGGGTCGCGGCGCTATGTTGGCGAAGATGAAACAGCACGGTCCGTCGCCGCCCGTCGGCGAGAATAGTGAACAGATCATCGCTCGGCAGTTCGACGTCAGCAGCCGCGTTCGAGTTGGTAACCTCGTCTTTCATGATCGGTAGAGGAACCCACACAAAGATAAGTGCTCGTTAATAATTATATATATGACAGAAACTCCTGACACTCGGTCGGCGTGAACCGTCTCGAAAGGATGTCTGTCGAGGTGCTACCGATTCCTGTAACCGGACGAGAGCAACGCTTCCGGGAATGTGACGAAAGAATGCGCCGACAACGAGCGATTCCGGTGGGAGTAGCCACCCCCTGACCCCGTGAGCGACGCTGTGCGATCGGTGTGTACACAGTTTCAGCTGTTACACTCGATGGGTAAGTTCCTGTTACCCATTCCTGGACCGGCGTTCGCTGCCGTTCTGACGGTTCATACCGGACACCGGGAGCGACGGCAGTATCACTCCGATCGCTGTAACGACCGCGACCGAGAGGGTAAGAGATTGCCGCCGGCCGGGACGGTGAGAGCCCGTCGTTCGGTGTGTGCGATGGGCATACAGCATGACTGCCGTGACGAGACGGGGGTTACGAACCGCCGGTTGTCCGGACCACAACCTGTCGATCGACCGCCTCCTCACCTCGCTGTTCGGCGACCACGTATCGGACCTCGACGACGATCGGCTCATCGGTGTCTGCGGTGATCCGGTCGTGGATCCGATCGCTGAGCTCCGGATCCGGTTCGGGGTCGGGGCCGTTGACGGTGACGACGATGCGATCGAGCGAGCGGAACGGGTAGTCATCATCGAGGATTACCTCGACGTCGTCGGCGTCGAGATGGGCGTACTCGGGCTCTTCGAGCGCCGCCTCGACCTCCGTCTCTGCGCTCGATGCAAACTGTGTGGTCTGAAATTCGAGCAGCGTGATCCCGGCGAGGGGTGCCGCAAGCACCAGCAACGCGACCCCGAAGATCACCGTATACATGATCGTTGGCTTACGGGTCGGCGACACCTCGAACAGCCCCTGTGGACGGTAGCCAGCGACCCACAGCGTCACCAGAGCAGCGACGTTGATCGACAGGACGTTGACGACGACGAGGGTGAACGCCCCCAGTGCCGCGCCGTACATCCCCCAGGCCGTCGTGATCCCGACGGCGGCTGCAGGCGGAATAAGCGCCGCGGCGATCATCACACCGACGATCGCCTCCGAAAAGCCACGCGTGAGACTCAGGATGCCGGCGACCCCGGCTCCCAGCGCCACCGCGATCGAAAACAGGTTCGGCGAGACCCGCTCTTGCAGTTCGGCGACGACGACGATGTCGACGCCCCCCGGCTCGAGGCCAGCCAGCCGAGCCAGCAGTGCGATCCCGACCGACGCCCCGATCACGACGCCGACACCGAGGAGTTGGTAGCGAAAGCCCGTCGATCGGAGTTCGTCGTCGCCCGTCACGATCCCGACGCTGGCAGCCAGCGCGGGCCCGAGCAGGGGAGCGATGACCATCGAGCCGACGACGACCGCCGGCGAGTCCGCCAGCAGGCCCGCCGTGGCGACGACCGCACTGATGAGCAACATCGTGACGTAGATCGACCGTGTCGGGGTGAACTCGTCGGCTTTCGTCCTGAGTACCTGTCTCGACGTTCGTTGTCCTCTGGTACCGCCGTGACTGTACTGCTCTAGCAGGTCATCGAACGATCGAGAGACGACCGTCTCGGCATTGATGACGACGACGTTGGCGTCTTCCAGCCCGGCCTGGGAAAGGCGATCGAGCACCGGTTCGACGGCCCGAACAGGGAGTGGAAACCGAACGACTGCAACAGTGCCACTCCGACTGGTTTCGTCGCTGACGACGTACTCGATCTCCTCGTCATCGAGGACGTCGAGGACGGTCCGTCGTTGGCCCTCCGGGACCGTAATCTCGAGATACCGCATCACCCAAGCCGTCGACGAACGGACGGATAACTCTAGGCTGTCGCTGTTCGATCCATTCATCACGGCCGTCGCTGTTCGATCCGATCGTCGTGGCTGTCACTGTTCGATCCGATCGTCGTGGCTGTCGCTCCCGACTCGATCAAAAGAGAGCAACCGACGGTCGATCGGTTCGAACGAGGGTCGTCGTATCAGCACCGTTTCGGACTGCCTCATACGGATCGTTGTAACTATTTACCGCCGATCGCCGACCCGCCTTGGCGATCGGCGGTAATTGACTACAACTGTCCGTATCAATCGGAGGCGGCACTATGGCTTCCCGTTCGGACTGATCACCCCGAGAGGGCGACGCCCGATCGGTCGTCGACCTGCAGTTCGTACCACTCGAGGTCGATGTCGGCGTCGGGGACATCGATATCTGTTGCGACGCGATAGTACCACGCCTCGAGGTCGTCATCGACCTCGTCCGCAGAGAGCACATCGAGCGAGCCGGTTGCGACGACGCTCGTCCACGTGTGCGGGTCGTGCCACTCGTAGACGGTGAGACAGACCTCTTCTGTCGTCTCGAGGAACTCGCGTTTTTTGCTCTCGTCCGCGAACCCGAGGTCCATGATCGCTCGGTCCTCGTCAGCGTCGTAGGCAAAAGACATCGGAATACCGTAGGCGCGAGCGTCCTTCGAAAGACAGAGCACGCCGGTAGCCTGCTCGATCAGAAAGTCGGTGATGTCGGTCGGTGCCATCGTCTCCCCGTACCATGGATCGGTCATTGGGATCCCATGAGCGTACACGAGAGAGGTGCGTATAGAGGGATCGGGAACTGGTTGTCGACCGAGACCGATCGAGCGAGGTGACTCTCGTCCGGAAGGCAATGTAGAGAGCGTACTGCGTTCGTAATGACTCCGTACGAGCCGTCTCGATCGGGCACTGGTTCGGCCGGGGGGCCGCGTCAGTGAGGACACTTTTTTGTCAGCTTCTCGTATAGCATCCGATGAGACTGACGATTGGAGGCATTCTCGAGTGGCGCGGGTCGTTTCTGTCCGCCTGGATCGATGGGGTAGCGACGGCTGGTGGCACTGTCGCCGTACCGATGCCCAGTCTGGATGTCCCGCTGTGGGTCGTGACCGTTGCTGGTGTCCTCACGATCGCAACCCTGATGGCGATCTCGGGATTCTTTTCGTCCTCGGAGATCGCGATGTTTGCGCTTCCACAGCACAGGATCGATCTCCTCGTCGAACGCGATGCGACGAACGCACCGATCGTCGAAGCGCTGCGTGAGGACCCCCACCGGCTCCTCGTGACGATTTTGGTTGGGAACAACGTCGCCAACGTCGCGATGTCAAGCGTCGCGACGGCGCTCCTCGGGCTCTACGTCTCCGGAGGACAGGCCGTCCTGTTCACGACGGTCGGGATCACGGCACTCGTCTTGCTCTTCAGCGAGAGCGCTCCCAAGTCCTACGCCGTCGAAAACACCGAATCGTGGGCCCTTCGCGTTGCTCGACCGATCGCGCTCTCCGAGCGGCTGTTGTACCCGTTCGTCGTCCTGTTCGACAAACTGACGCGGATGGTCAACGCCGTCGTCGGTGCCGGAACGCCGATCGAGTCCGCCTACATTACCCGGAGCGAACTGCAGGAACTGATCGAGGCAGGAGAACGGGCCGGCGCGATCGAAGCGGACGAACGCGATCGGTTGCGCCGGGCGTTTACATTCGACGAGATTCCGGTGAGCGAGATCATGGTTCCGCGGCCGGACGTGGTGGCCGTCTCGATGACGGACGAACTCGAGGACGCGCTGGCGACCTGCGCGGCAACTGGCTTTACCCACCTCCCGGTGTACGACGGCGAACTTGACACTGTCGTCGGCGTCGTCCACGTCTGTGACCTTCTTCGAGAACAAGCGTACGGAGCCGACGACCCCGCCGACAGCGACCTCGCCACCGTGATGGAGCCGACGATTCACGTGCCGGAGACGATGCCGGCCGACGACGTCCTCGCCGAACTCCAGCGCACACAGGTCCATCTTGCAGTCGTCATCGACGAACTCGGGACGACCGAGGGCATCGTGACCACGGAGGACCCGACCGAAGTGATCGTCGGCGAGATCCGTCGCCCACGTGAATCGATCCCGATTCGGACCGTCGACGATCGAACCGCGATCGTTCGTGGCGATGTCGCCGTGACTGCGGTCAACGAGGCGCTTGACTGTTCTCTTCCGGAGCCACAGACGTCCGACACCATCGCTGGACTCGTGCTCGATCGAGTCGGCCGACTCCCCGAAGAGGATGAACGGATCGCTATCGACGACGTGACAATCGTTGTTGAAACCGTCGAGGACACGCGGATTACGAGCGTTCAGCTCGTTCAGCCACCGGCGACGGCCGATCGGTAGCTGCGATCGACGCTAGCCGGACAACGAGTATGACTGTGGTCATCTCCACCCAGTCAGTACCGAGGGCTGCTATCTGTGTGCCACTATTGGCGATCGCACCACAACGGGCGTTTTCGGATACGTATCGTAACACGAAATGGACCGTGATGAGTGTCTGAAACGCCTCTATCACGTCGACATCCCGCTACTCGAAGATTATGGCATTATCGACTATGACGACCCAAGTGAGACGATCCGGTACCACGACTGCGAACTGGTAGCAGACGTCCTCGCGGCGATCAATCGGACCGAACCCACACAGGAGTCGTGAGCGAACGGAGTGAGAGAATCCCAGAAGGCGATCGGCGGGACGTGACTACACGGATAGTAACAACTGCAACAAGTTACACACAGATCGTATAGCTGTTGTGCGATCAGGTGGTTGTTGAGTTGCAGTGGCTATTATCGTAGTCCAACAACCGCTCTCGACCGGCGACGAGCAGTCGACTGGTAGTCCCCTCTGCTGGGAATGGGTAGTGGGATTTTTGATCGCTGACGGTGAACCTAGTAACATGTCAACAGACGAACTGCAAGAGTACGGGCTGGCCGAAATGGACGACAGTGAGATCCGAAGCTTCCTGTCGAGTCAAAAGGTGGGTGTGCTCGGGCTCCCGGAAACGGACAACCCCTACCTGCTCCCGTTGTCGTACGGGTACGACGGCGGAGATGCGCTCTATTTTACGTATCTGCTCGGCTCCGGTAGCCGGAAAGCGGCGGCGACCGAGGCGACAGACGCCGCGAGCTTCCTCGTCTACAAAGTCGATACGATGTACAGTTGGGAGAGCGTCCTGCTCTCGGGATCGATCGCTCCCGTCCCCGAATCGGAGTGGGACACTCTAGAGGAGACGCTGCGCGACGTCTGGCGACCGGCGATCCTCGAGACGGCGACCCAGTCAGGAGCGGTTGCCGTCTACGAGTTCCGGATCGACGACCAAACCGGAATCAAACACCAGGGGCTGCCGCCTGCCTTCGAACACGTAGACGAGTAAGGGGGTCAGGGATCGATCCCCGAGAACCCCCTCGCGTGCCGACGTGGCAGGAAGACTGGAACAGACAGTTAGGTGACCGTTAGAACCGGGACACTCGATCGGCGAACGACGCGGGCTGTCGTGCTCCCAAGCAGTCGGCCGGAGCCGACGCTTCGCCCGCGCGTCCCCATCGCGACCAGGTCGGCGTCGACTCCCGACGCGTAGTCGAGTAGCTCCGCAGCTGGGACACCGCGACGAATGGTGGTCTTCACGTCGAGGTCTCGCTCGCGTGCCATCTCCGCGATCGTCTCCGTCGCCGTCCCTCCGCCTTCTTTGAGCAACCCCACGATGCTGGTGGGGGCGTTGTCGAAGTCGTACGTCGCCGAATCGACCACGTAGACGGCGTGGACATCGGTGTCGTATGGCTCGACGATATCTAAGGCGGTTGCTGCGGCGCGTTCGGCCGCATCGCTGCCGTCGGTCGGAATCACAACCCGATCGTACCGAGCCGCCTCTGGCACGGTCTCCTCGCCGTCGTCGGCCAGGCGAACGGAGAGCACTGGCACGTCCGACTGCGTGATTACGCGTTCAGTCGTACTTCCCAGGCGGACCCGATCGGCCCCGGTCCGGCCGTGGGTCCCCATCACGATGATATCGACGTCCTGATCGTCGGCGTAAGCGAGGATCTCCCTGTGGGGAACGCCCTCACGAATCTCGCGTGCTGCTTCTAGATCGTGGTCCTCGGCTCGGTTTACCACCCGGATCGTCGCCTCCCGCCCTCGACGTTCCCGTGCCGTCTGGAGTTGCGCTCGCCCGTCGGCGTCGACGCCGATCGCTTCTGACTCGCTGTCGACGACGTAGAGGGTGTGGATCGCCGCGTCGTACGCCCGTCCCAGTTCGGTCGCGTGAGCGATCGGCGCTTCGGCACCAGCACTCCCATCCGTTGGGATGAGGACAGATCTGAACATACTGTTCGTTCGGTCCGAACGGGTATCAAAAGCGCCCATACGTTCATTCAATGTGATATGTGGCCCACGGAGCGGAGTCTCTCACTGTGTTTGATAGTACCCAGCCCACGATCGTTACTCCTCCATGTACGACCCCGCTTCGAGCCGGATCTCGGGAATCGATGGCGGCGCGTAGTATCGGACGATATGCACGTCGTAGATCGCATCTTCGGCGACGCCGCCAGCGACGCTGGTTACCGGTTGGGCGATCGCGCCGACGTTTTCCGTCCCGAGGAAGACGACTGATGGCCTGATATCGGCTGCGACTGCCCTGATCCGGGTCGCGATCGCTGTGGCCGTTTCGTGGTCGATCCGCTCTTGGCGAAACGACGCCTGGGGGGCAATATCGGCTACGCCGTCACGTAGCTTATCGGTGACGTACGACACGCTGAACGGTTCGTCTTCCCTGCGCTCGTACCATCCGACGTCGATCGCGTACGTCTCGTCGTCGGGAACGACGCTCAACGCGATCACGTCCTGGTCCAGTGCCTCGCCGTACTCGGCAGCCCGCAACAGTGCCGCCTCGGACAGATAGGATCCGTCGAACGGAACGAGGAATGCCATTGCCGATATAGTAGGCGACACGTCATCAACAATGTTTGGGATGGCGTATCACACTGACAGTCAGATGCGTTCCGTGCGTTTGCTGTACTCTGAACGATCGGGTCCTCGTTCCGCACGACGGTAGCGAGCACGCGTCGGCTGCGCTTCGGTTCCCGTCACTGTCGTCGGCGACGAGCAACTGGACGACGAGTCGTAGCGATCGGGTGAGCGGCGTTCTGGCGGTCGGTGCCACGCCTCGGAGCCGATCAGCGATTCGCTCTCCAGTGGGGTCAGTATTTTCTTACCCACCGTCCCAGTAGCGTTATGGCCTCGATCGAGCTTCCAGACCCCGAGACTGACGGACCGATGAGCGTCGAACGAGCGATCGCAACCCGGGCGAGTCGTCGATCGTTCGCGCCGACACCGATCGATCTCACCACTGTTTCCCAACTCCTGTGGGCCGCCCAGGGGCAGACACACGTACGCGACGGAGTCGAGATGCGGGCCACACCGAGCGCTGGGGCGACGTATCCACTTACCGCGTTTCTGGAGGCTGCCCCGAAAGGGTGTCCCCAACTGGAGGCGGGGCTGTACCGGTACGAGCCGGCGGACCATACGCTCGATATCGCCGTCGAAACGGCGCTCCACGACGACCTCACGACGGCCGCACTCGATCAGGCAGTGATCAAAGACGCACCAGCGACGATCGTCCTCACTGCGGACTACGATCGAACGCGGCGACAGTATCCGGAGCACGGCGATCGCTACGTCCATATGGAAGCCGGCCACGCCGCCCAGAACGTCCACCTCGTCTGTGAGTCACGCGAGCTCGACACCTGCCCCGTGGGGGCGTTTTCCGACGACGACGTTGGGACTGTACTCGACCTTCCGGACCGACTCGACCCGCTGTACCTCCTGCCGTTCGGGAGGCGTGTGGATAGCGTCGAATAACGCAGATCGGCCCCGCTTCCGAAACGCTCCCAAAAACGCCGTGTTGTCGGTGTATCGACTGTGTACCGGGCGTCCTCGACTCCGTGACCGTCGTGCTCGTCACTGCTGTCTCGGTTAATCGTGTCTGTATATACTGCGGGTACGCTTATCCGCCGACTCGGTGTCGGAACACCAGTATGAGCGATCGATCGGAGCACGACTGTACCGAACCGGTGGAGCGGTCAGATCAGGGTATCACGCCCTCTCGAGAACGGCCCGAAACCGATCGCCGCCGACTGTTGACCGCGACCGGTGGCACTGGCGTCGCTGTGCTTGCGGGCTGTATCGGTGAGGAGGACGAAGATACACCTGACGACGACGTGGCCGCGTACGACGTCGCCTTCTTCGACCAGGACGAGACGGTCGAGGTCCCCGAAGACGAGCCGCTGTTGTATCCAGCACTCGATGCTGGCGTCGAGATTCCCTACTCCTGTGAAGTCGGTACCTGCGGGGAGTGTACCGCGAGATACGACGGTGATGCCACCGAAGTGGTGACCCACGACGGCAACGACTACCTCGAGGACAACCAGATCGAAGACGGCTGGCTGTTGACCTGTGTCGGATACGCTGACGATGATTTCGAAGTCGAGGTCGCCCACCCCGACGACGAGTAATCGGTGCAGTGACCGTCGCTACCGCCGCCGTCAGCGCCACTACTGTCGATATTCGAGGCCACCTGGGTGTCGAGTATCGAACCGTTACTCGATGTCGATCGGTTCTCCCTGTGGCTCGGACGGTTCGGCTTTGGGGAGCGTGATCGTGAGCACGCCGTTCCTATACGTCGCTTCGACGCCATCCTCGTCGATCGGATCCGGCAGGCGAACGGAACGGCTCAACGACCGTCGGGCACGTTCGCTTTTGAGATAGAACTCATCGGACTCCGCAGTCTCTTCTTCCGTTTCATGTTCGGCGGTGATATGAATCGTACTGTCGGAGAGTCGGAGTTCGATATCGTCTTTTTCGAATCCCGGAACGTCAGCCGTTAGCACGAACTCATCGCCGTGGTCTGCCAGGTCGATTCCCATCGTCGAGATGCCGTCCGTCGCGACCCCGAACTGGTCTATGTTCCACATCTCCAGTGCCTCCTCGAACTGCCGTTGCATGCGTTCGAACTGTCGCTCGAGACTTTTGAACGGGTTGTTGTCTGTGGTCATACGTACACCGGGATCTGCATCCCATACAGCGATCCACCGAGTGCTGTGTTAAATCTTTCACACGGGCTGTTACACGTCGGTCCCACCAATCACACGCACAGACGCGGTCGGCCATCGGCGGGGCGAAGTGGGTCGATCCGCAACAGGCAGTGACCCCATCAGCCACCCTCAGATATACCTCTCCCCGCAGTGTCCGTTGATGCTGTGAGCAACGTAACCTATCACGGGATCGATATCGGACTGTTAGACGGTGGCGAAGACCTCGTTGCACTGCTCTGTGAGGCCACCGGCGAGGACGAGTCACCGGCGCTCCAGGACGAGGACGTGCTCGTCATCTCGTCAAAAGTCGTCTCGCTCGCCGAGGAACGAATCGTCGACCTCGATCGGGTTCCTGTCTCCCCACGGGCCGACCGGATCGCCGACGTGACAGGGATCGATCCCCGGGAGGTCGAACTCATTTTGCGTGAGTCGACAGTCCTCGGCTCGATTCCGGTTTCGGAGGTTGCCCCCGATCGGCTCGAAGAATACGCAGTGAGTCCCGAGGCAGCCACCGAGGCACTCGACTCACTGCCGTCGCTACTCGTGACGAAGTGGAACGGACGGCTCTGTACGAACGCCGGGATCGACCTCTCGAACTCCCCCGAAGGGACTGCGACGCTGCTCCCAGCAGAGCCGAACGCGAGCGCCCGCCGGATTCGCGAGGCAATCTCCGATCGCACCGGAGCGGATGTTGCGATCGTGATCGCGGATTCGGAAGTCAGCCATCGAGGTGGGAGCGTCGATGTCGCGATCGGGTGTGACGGTATCGAACCCGTCGACAGTAGCTTCGGCGCGACCGACCTCTTTGGAAACCCGAAACTCGGTGGGGTGGACCTGCTCGCCGACGAACTCGCCGCCGGAGCCGCGCTGCTCGCCGGGCAAGCCGCAGAACGGACGCCGATCGTCCTCGTTCGTGGTGTCGAGTACGACCCAGACGGTGGGATCCAGGACGACGTCGAGCTGGCTCGGCAGGGGCTCTGGCCGACGTTCAAGCAATCCGTGCAGGTGAAGCTGGCCGAACACGTGCCGATTTCGGTTGGCTGACGGACACGACGGCGATCGATCGCTAGAGGCCGGTCTCGACGAACCGTCAGCCCGCCCACCACGTGTAGTTGCAGTGGCTACTGTATCAGAATCGACGAAAGGAATCGGTTCGTGACACTGGTCGGTTTTTTGTCCGAATCTCTCGAGTACCCGCTATGGACCCGCTGCTGTCCGTTGGGGCCCCCGCCATCGATAGCAGCATTCTCGTCGTATTCGGTGTGCTACTCGTCGCCGTCCTGCTCTTTGTCTTCGAGCCGATCCGGGTCGATATCGCCGCCATTTCGATTCTCGTCATCCTGGTCGTCCTCGAGCCCTGGACACGCATCTCGCCCGAACTCGGGCTCTCCGGGTTCGCGAACCCGGCGACACTGACGGTCCTCGCGATGTTCGTCCTGAGCGAGGGGATACAACGGACCGGTGCAGTCCGCATTCTCGGGAACCGGTTGATTGCCCTTACGGGCGACGACGAACGAAAGCAGCTGGCTGCGACGATCGGACTCGCCGGGAGCACCGCGGGCTTTGTCAACAACACGCCGATCGTCGCCATGCTGATCCCGATGGTGACCGATATCGCCGATCGGACCGGAACGTCGCCGTCAAAGCTGCTCATCCCACTGTCGTACGCGGCTATGCTCGGGGGGATGCTCACGCTCATTGGCACGTCTCCGAACCTCCTCGCGAGCGATATTTCGGGACGGCTCATCGATCGCCCGTTTACGATGTTCGAGTTCACACAGCTGGGGATTCTCCTTCTCTTGACCGGTGCCATCTACCTGCTGACGGTCGGTCACCGCCTCATTCCCGAACGGGTCGATCCGGAGGGAGACCTCGCCGAACAGGTACAGGGGTACGTCTCCGTGTTTACGATCGCTGAGGACTCCCGGTTTGTCGGGGAGTCCGTCGAGACGCTCATCACCCAGTTCGGGAAAGACGTCGAGATTCTGCGAGTCCTGCGCCGTGGCAAAATCATCCACCGGAATCTCGAAGGGCGAACGATCAGACCGGACGATCGGCTGTTACTCCGCGCCGATCGACACACGCTCCTGGAGATCGCAGCGGCCAGCGGGATCGAGTTCGTCGGCGAGGGAAGCGAGACGCCGGACGCCGATTCGGAGGTCGAGGACGAGCAAGTCAGTCTGGTCGAGGTCATCGTCGTCCCGGAGTCACCGGCGGTCGTCGAATCGATGACCGCAAACGAGTTCAGACGCCGGTTCGAGTGTGCGATACTCGCGATCCGTCGCCGTGGCGAACTGCTCGAACAGCGGCTCTCGAAGACGGTCTTACAGGGCGGGGATACCTTGCTGGTGGAAGCGACCGAACGGGAACTCGACGAACTCCGGAGGGAGCCGACCTTCGTCGTGACCGAAAAGGTGGCCCGGCCGGAGTACCGCCGATCGAAGATCCCGGTTGCGATCGCCATCGTCGCCGGTGTCGTTCTCGTGGCTGCGCTTGGATATCTCCCGATCGTCATCACCGCACTCGCTGGCATGGTCGGCATGGTCCTCTCAGGCTGTGTCAAACCCGAAGAGGTGTACGGCGCGATCGATTGGACCGTTATTTTTCTCCTCGCAGGCGTCATCCCGCTTGGCACCTCGATGGAGGAGACGGGTGCTGCAGAGTTGCTCGCTGTCCAGCTCACACAGGTCGCGGATTTCGTTCCGCTGGTCGTCTTCGTCGCGCTGTTTTATTTGCTGACGACGATCATCACCGAGATCATCACCAATCTCGCGAGCGTCGCGCTGATGATCCCGATCGCGGTCGACGTGGCGACCGAACTCGGCTCGGAGCCGTTTTCGTTCGTTCTGGTCGTCACATTCGCTGCGAGTACGTCGCTGATGACGCCGGTCGGCTACCAGACGAACCTCATGGTGTACGGCCGCGGCGGCTACGAGTTTACCGACTTCATGCGAGTCGGCATCCCGCTCCAGCTCCTGCTCGCGATCGTCACATCTGTCGGTATTGCGACGTTCTGGGGGATTTGAGCGACCCAACAAACGCCCCGGTCTACCGCATTCAAGGCCGTTCACTCCGCGGCATCGCTGTTTGCGGACGCCCTGCCCGAGAACTCGTCGATCGCGAACTCGTACCACTGGAGCTCGATCGTTTCCGGTGGCCGGTCGAATACCGAAATAGCGACATCTGTTGCGTGCTCGTAGTAGAGTTCTTCCAGCCCGTCATCGAGCTCCTCGTCCAGTTTACGGACTGATCCCTGGACGACCACACTTCGCCACTCCGTGGGAGAGTCCCACTCGTACACCGTGAGACAGCCACGGTCCGTCGTCTCGATAAACGATCGTTTCCTGCTTTCCGGCCCGAACCCGAGGTCGAGAAGACACCGATCGCGATCGCCGTCGTAGCCATACGAGACGGGGATTCCGTACGCCTCCCCATCCTGTGAGAGCGAGAGCGTCGCGGTGCCATGCTCGTAGAGGACGGCCTCGATTTCGTCGTCGGTCATGCTCGTTCCGTACGCGTGATCTGAATCTCCGGTCATTGTGAGGTCGAGTACGCTGTTTCGCTTCGACCGACGCTCCCGTCGGACGCCTCTGGTTCCGTGTCGAACGCTCGGTCCAGTCTCATCCTAGGCTCACGAGTATCATTATACTGGTGGGTCCAGTCGACGTGATTGCGACCTGGCGATCGTGGGATACCTTCTTTCGGACGGCCGTGGAACGCGGACAGTATGTACGATACCGTTCTCGTACCGACGGATGGCAGTCCAGTCGCGGACACAGCAGGCGAGTACGGCTGTGCCCTGGCAAATCAGTTCGATGCGGACCTGCACGTCGTGTCGGTTAGCGAGGAGGGGTCACTGATCGGCTCCGACGAAGCCGTCGATGGCCAAGGGGCAGTCGGGAGCGTCGCCGATCGTGCGGCCGACGCAGGTGTCGATGCCACGACGGCCGTCCTCGAGCAGGACGGGGCGATCCACCGCGAACTCCTCGACTACGCCGACGACCACGACGTCGACATTATCGTCATGGGGACCCACGGGAGAAGCGGCGTCGATCGATTCCTCGTGGGAAGCGTCGCCGAGCAAACGCTCCGGGAGTCGCTCGTCCCTGTCGTGACGGTCCACGAAGAGACCGACCTCGAGCCGGCGCTCGATCGCCTTCTGGTCCCGACCGACGGAAGCGACAGTGCACTGGCCGCCGTCGACCACGCGATCGAGCTCGCGATCGAAACCGAGGCGCGGCTGCACGTCGTCCACGTCGGCGATCGACCACCGATAGAACACGAGTCGAGGACAGTCGACGTGTTGGATCCCGATGATACCGTCGGTATCGCGGCCGTCGACGATGCTCTCGAGCGGGTGCGGGATTCGGGACTGGAGACGATCGACGTCTCGATTACTGGCGGGCGGGTAGATCAGTCCATTCTCGCGATCGCAGCCGAACGCGACGCCAGCGCCATCGTGATGGGAACACACGGACGGACCGGAATTCGGCGATATCTCCTCGGAAGCACAACTGAACGGATGGTCCGATTTGCGAACGTGCCAGTGTTCGCGATCGGTCCACCCCGGGCCGAGACGGTGACGATCGAGTACCTCGACTACCAGACCGTCGACGAACGCGGCTGGTCGATCGAAGACGACGACCTCTTCGAACGGGCCGAGGCAGCCGACCTCGAGTCAGCAGCTCACGGAACGATCGAGGTGACACGCGACGAGTACATCCTCGATGCCGCCGAAGCGGCCGGACACGACTGGCCGTTTCACTGTCGGGCCGGGGGCTGTGTCAACTGTGCCGCGATCGTGACCGAGGGCGAGATAGAGATGGACGTCCAGCGGAGCCTGTCGGATGAGGAAGTCGACGAGCAAAACCTTCGGTTAACCTGTGTTGGAACGCCGGCCAGCGACTCTCTCAAACTCATCTACAACGCCAAACATCTCGACCGGCTCCAGGACCGAGTCATCTAACAACGCCGGGAGCGCTGTATCGACTCCCTACTACGGATCGCCATCCCGCCATAGCGTCGACGGCCGGGCCAGATCGGCAATTGGCGGGGCGCACTACCCCGTTATCACACGAGGTGCCGACGTCGGCACCCGGTCTGCACGAGCGGACGCGAAAATGTACAGTGCAGAACAGAACGGCCCCTGTGAAACGGGACGGCGAGCACCCACACGGCGACTGATCGATCGACCAGCGGTTTTTACTGGGGAGCGGGCGTATCGTAGCCATGTCGACGTGGATGTCTCGCCGCACAGTGCAGTATCTCGCGCTGGTCACTGTGACGACTGCTGCCTTCACGATCGCATACAACGTCGGGATGGCGACCTGGGAAGACCGACCCCAGCCCCTTATCCAGTCCCTCGAAGTCGTCTTCCAGAGCTTCACAACGACCGGGTACGGGCAAGACGCGCCCTGGGAAACGACCCGAATGAACGTCCTGGTAATCGGGATGCAACTGGCTGGAATCGGACTGATTCTCGCGGCGATCAACGCCTTCGTCGTCCCCTTGTTTCGGACAGCCTTTCAGACGTCGCCACCGACGACGGCCCCCGACCTCGAGAACCACGTCATCATCTGTGGGTACACACCGCGGACGGAGTCCTTTGCGAACGAACTCGATGCCCGGAACAGGGAGTTCGTCGTTGTCGAATCCGACGACGAGTCGGCAGGGGAGCTATACGATGCCGACTGGACGGTCGTTCACGGCGATCCGGAATCCGTTGCCGTTCTCGAACGCGTAGGAGTCGAGACGGCGACAGCGGTTGTTGCGGACGCACCAGATGACGTGAACGCGAGTATCGTGTTGTCGGTCAGAGAAGCGAACCCGGACGTTCAGGTCGTGACGGTGGTCGAAGACGAGGAACTGGGTGCGTATCACCGAATCGCCGGTGCCGACGAGGTACTGTCGCCCCGCCAGTTACTCGGCGAGAGTCTCGCGGGGCGAGCCTCGACGGCCATCACGACCACGATCGACGAGAGCGTGGGGATCGGCGAGGAACTCGAACTGGTCGAGGTCTCGGTTGCCGCCGGCAGCGACCTTTGTGGCCGATCGATCGCGGAGTGTCGGTTCCCCGAACGGTTCGGCGTCACGGTCGTGGGGGCATGGCTCGACGGTGAGTTCGTGAGTTCGATCGGGCCGAACGTCGAGGTCGACACCGAGACACGACTGCTCGTCGCCGGCGACCCGAGCGGGATAGACGAACTCCGATCGGAAGCGGAATCGACCATTCGAGAGCTGTCCCCACAGCACGTGTTGATAGCTGGCTATGGTGAAACCGGAAAAGCAGCTGCCGACGTCTTCGCTGATACGGGGTCGGACGTGACCGTGCTTGATATCGAGGAGAAGCCAGATGTGGACGTGGTCGGCGATGCCCGAGAGCCGGAAGCGCTTCGTGACGCGGGAGTTGCGGACGCCTCAGCAGTGATCGTTACTGTCGCTGACGACACGACGGCGATTTTCGCTACGCTGATCATCCGCGATCTGAACCCGGACGTCGATCTGGTCGTCAGAGCCACCCAGGACGCGGACGTCAAAAAGCTCTACCGGGCAGGAGCGGACGACGTTCAGTCGCTGGCGACGGTCAGCGGTCGCATGATGGCTACGACAGTCGTCGCGGACGAAGAGGCACTGGCGTTTGACGAGCGGATCAGGATCGTCGCGGTTCCCGTCGGCGACCTGGCGGGGCACACTCTTGTTGCGGCTTCAATCGCCGAACGGACCGGGGTGAGCCTTCTCGCCGTCGTCAGGGACGGTGCGGTGATTACCAACGTCGACGCACAGACGTTCGAATTCGAATCCGGCGACGAACTCGTGCTGGCCGGAACTGACGAGAGCATCAGTCGATTCGATCGAACCGTCGCGTAGTCCGGTTGGAACCGCTCGAGGAACGTGCGATCAAGCCAAAGAGAGACGCCCGAACCCTATCACGACCCGGGGCGGCTCCTGATCGTTCGATCGCTTACGCAACTGGTCGGCCAGTTCGTCGTCGACTGCTCTCATACGGATTAGTGTCATCAATCACCGCCGTCATCGGGCTTAGTAGTTAGCGAATCTTATTGAGGAATCCACTGAGGTGGTTGTCGATCCACGATGCAGCAAAACTCAGTTTCTCGGTCAGTTGATCGAACAGGTGGTCAAGGCGTTTCCGGTACTCGTCTTCGCCGTTGACGATCAGCGGCGAAGACTCCCACTTGAGACTCTTCCAGACAGGTTCGATTGGGTTGAGATCCGGGGAGCCAACCGGCAAGAACACCAGATCAATCCCAAGTTCGTGAGCACGCTTGCGCGTGTACTTACAGACGTGTGAGGAGAAGTTGTCCAAGACGAGCAGAATCCGCTTGCCGGGATTCTGCTCGCGGATCTCCTCGAAACAGCCGCAGATCTGTTCTTTCTTCTGGTTCGGTGGGAACGACAGCACGCTCTCTCCGTTGAGCGCATAGAACCCGGCCGCTGGTGTATCGATTTTCACCAGCGGCCGGGTGATATGTGGATCATCGACCGTGTACAGTCGCTGAGAATTGTCCCAGGGTTGTGGATGCGAGATATCGAAAAACCCCACCACAGTCCCGCCATCAGTGCAGATATCTTCATCGGAGCTCCACTCATCTTCATCTTCATCGTCATCATCGTCACTCTCGCGCTTGTTGTGTGGTTGGTCGTGAGCATCCTCGTCGAACGCGTACTCGACGCGTTCGTCGAGGATTTCTTCGGCGTTATCGGGTCGATCAGGCCGTTTTGTCCGAGGAATGGCGTAGGAAAGGCCGAGATTGTCTAGAAATTCCGGAAGGTAGTGTGGGTGATATTCGACATCGAACTCATCGTCGAGAAGGTGCTGGATCTCCTGTTTTTTCCACGGTTGACCTTCACGCAGGAGGTCAATGAGTTCGTCTTGTTGGTCTTCGTCGAGCTTCGGGGGCCGACCGCCCCCGAAGTTCGGAGTGAGTTTACCGAGGCCTCCTTCGTTCCAGCGAGTGACCCAGTTCGTGGCGGTGCCCTCAGATCTCCCGACGTCATCAGCGGCTTCCTTCAGCGTGGCACCTTTGTACAGCCGTTTGAGAAAGACGAGGCGTTCGAATTCCTTCTGATCGTCCGCCTCACCGAGGAGCCGATCCAGATCCTCTTCACTCAGGTGCCGCACGATTTTCTTCTCTCGTCCAGTCACTACACGAAAGAGATTCTTCTCCTCAATAACTTTGCCGAATCACTAC
>Ga0207421_10000408_pt1 | contig 55233 bp, 59 predicted proteins | sample SodLakKL_010_SED_4_FD_187542 | JGI IMG/M metagenome (GOLD analysis project Ga0207421, IMG submission 187542) | Alkaline sediment microbial communities from Lake Tanatar, Kulunda Steppe, Russia - 8KL_010_SED (SPAdes) (version 2) | ecosystem: Environmental > Aquatic > Non-marine Saline and...
TTTATTACGACAAAGTTTAATAATCTCAAGTATTTTGTGCAACAAAGTATCATATCCCATGAATATTGAAGGGGGATATGCAACGGTGTTGCAAAAATAATGATATGGATTCAAAAGATTTCGAGATATTGAGATGCCTGCGGAGCGACTCACGGGTGAGCATGGGTTCAATAGCGGAGCAGTTGGGGATCTCCAAGGCCACCGTCTCACGGCGCCTCTCCCGGATGGAGAAGGACGGGGTGATAACCGGGTACTCGGTGGAGGTCAACCCCTCCAAGCTGAACCTGATGCGCGCCCTGCTATCCATCGAGGTGATCGGGTCCTCGGTGCACAACGTCATCGAGGAGCTGAAGCGGTTCCCGGAGGTGGCCAACATCTACAAGTCCTTCGGGGACCACAACATCGTGGTGGAGCTTTTCACATCCTCTGTGGACTCCTTGTACGAGCTTATACAGGAGCGTTTCCTGGTCATCGCCAACATCTACAACGTGGAGGTCGACATCCTGGTGGAGAGGATAGATGTGGACCCCAATTCCGACATCAAGATATACCAACGGGACAACCGCTGATGTCGAACATCTTATTATCATCCTATCCTTTCCACAATGCATGAGACTGACCAGGCAGCCGAAGCACCACTGCGACAGCGGCCACCGCACCATCCCGCCGTCGGAGACCCTGGATAGGGCGCTGCCCTTGCTGGACAAGGCGGGCATGGTGGATCTCCATGACATCAGCCCGGTGGACCGCATCGGCATACCGGTATGGTCGGTCTCCTGGACCGGAGCGCCCGATGGCGTGGGCAGCAACTTCAACGGCAAAGGCCCCAGCCGGGAGCAGGCAATGGCATCGGCGGTGATGGAGGCCATGGAGCGCTACTCCGCCGAGCCTAGGGCGGAGGACGCAATCGTCCGCGCCACGGTGGGCGAGATGTCCGAGCGCGGCCTCTTCGTTGACCCGCGGGATTTGATACTGCCGCCGAGGTCCTACGCCCAAGTCATGGACCAGCCCATCGCTTGGACCGAGGGGTTCGACCTCTTCCGCAACCAGGAGGCATGGTTGCCCGCCAACGCCGTCTTCCACCCTTATCATGGCCAGGGCGACCTGCAGCTGTTCCGCTACCACACCAACGGCATCGCATCGGGGAACACCATGGAGGAGGCGATCCTGCACGCGGTGCTGGAACTCATCGAGAGGGATGCCTGGTCCATCTGTGACCATCGCCGCTTCGTGAACGCCGACGTGACGGTGGACGATCAGGACTCGCTCTGCGCTGAGCTGCTGGCGCGCTGCGAGGACAACGGGGTGAGGATGCACCTCAAAGACCTGACCAGCGACATCGGCGTGCCCACCATCGGTGCTGCCGCCGAGGACCTCGAGACCGAGGACCCGGAGATGCTGGTCATCGGCGTCGGCACCCATCTGAACCCGGAGACCGCCGCTCTCCGGGCCATAACCGAGGCGGCGCAGAGCCGGACCACCCATCTCCACGGAGTAAAGGCCGACTTGCGGCGGAGCTCCCGCATCCAAGAGCTTGGCCTGACAAAGGTGAAGGAGATGAACCGCGAATGGTTCTTCCCCTCCGGCCTCGAGCTCCGGCTGTCGGAGATGGAGAGGCAGGACACCGATTACGTGCTCGACGACCTGTTTGTGGTGCTGCAGATGCTGGTGGACAGCGGCTTCGACATGGCGGTGGCGGCCGACCTCACGCGCGAGGAGCTCGGCGTTCCAGTGGTGCGTATGGTCGTCCCGGGGCTCGAGGTCTTCACCATGGACCCCGAGCGGGAGGGCCCGAGGCTGAAGGGGCTCTGGCCCCCTCTGGGCAGATGAAAAGGGGCGGGATGGACGCACAGTACGTCCATTTAAATACTAACAATCGTTGATTTTTATATATTTGTATATACGTATATATTTATTTTAGAATGTCTGGATACACCTTGTTGTTAAACTATCGTTATCATGGATGGATGAGGCGTCCATCAATTAGTTTATATGGGTTAATCCCATTAACAGCAAACGCAAGGGGACCGACGGGTGAGACGTAGCGTTGCTTACGTTATATTCCGCCCGTCGCAGAAAAAGATACGGAGGTAATAAATGGCAAAATACAAGGACGTAATAGACTTGTATGACGACCGTGGCAAGCTCATCGAGAGCAAACTGCCATTGGAAGCCATCAGTCCGTTGCGAAATGGCGCGATTCAGAAGATCGCCTCCATGACCAAGAGGACCGTGGCCATAAACCTCGCCGGAATCGAGAAGTCTCTCAAGACTGGAACGATGGGCGGGGACGGTTGCGTAATCAAGGGCAAGGAGATCGATGCACCGATCGTGGCCAATGCGGACAAAGTCGCAAAAGCTATTAAGGAAATGGTCCAGGTAACCAACGGTGACGACACCGTCGTCGAGGTAATGCGAGACGGCAAACAGATCGTCGTCGTTGTGCCTGAAGAGAGACTGCAGGCGGGAGTCGAATACACAACCGGTTTCACCGCCGTCGCCGCTGCCACCACCCAGGCCATCATCGACGAGTTTGACATCCCGATGCACAAGGCCAACATGGTGAAGGGCTCCGTGTGGGGCAGATACCCGCAGAGCCTCGACTTCATGGGCGCGAACATCAAGAGCATTCTTGAGGTCCCCCAGAAGAACGAGGGTGCTGGCTACGCGCTTAGGAACATCATGTCCAACCACGTCGTGGCCCTGGTGGGCCGCAACGCCATGCAGGGCGTGGCCCTGTCCTCGCTGTTCGAGCAGCTGGGCGCTTTCGAGATGGGCGATGCGATCGGTCCCTTCGAGAGGGGCCACCTGCTCGCTCTCGCGTACCAGGGGCTTAACGCTAACAACATGGTCTACGACATGGTGAAAGAGAACGGCAAGACCGGTACCGTGGGCACCGTTGTGGAGTCCCTGATGGAGAAGGCCATCGAGGACAAGGTCATCAAGGTCAAGGAGACCCTGAAGTCCGGATACAAGGTGTACACCACCGACGACCTCGACATGTGGAACGCATATGCTTCCGCTGGAATGGTCGCCGCCGTGATGGTCAACGTAGGAGCCGCCAGGGCCGCCCAGGGTGTGCCCTCCACTGTGCTGTACTACGGAGACATCCTCGAGCACGAGACCGGACTCCCCTCGCCTGACTACGGAAGGGCGATGGGTACCTGTGTCGGTATGTCCTTCTTCAGCCACTCCATCTATGGTGGCGGAGGGCCTGGTCTGTTCCACGGCAACCACGTGGTCACCAAGCACTCCAAGGGCGTGCTGATACCGGCCGTTACCGCAGCGAACTGCCTGGACGGCGGAACTCAGACCTTCTCGGCTGAGGCCACGTCCGGATTGATCAGCGACGTCTTCGGTGGGCTGCGTGAGTTCTCACAGCCACTGCAGGTTGTCGGCGAGGAGGCGAAAAAGATCAAGGACAAGGTGTGATGATGTTGAAGACCTCCACCTCCAGGACAAGCTACGCTGGGGAACCGCTCCCCGAAGTGAAGGTATTCACCAACCGTCTGCTCAAAGCTGAGACGACGGAGAAGGTGCTGAACGGTCTGTACGAAATCCCCAATGTGAGGCAGATCAACATCCACGGCGAGGGCTTGCCCGTCACCGTGAAGACCGGCCCCAACACCGGGATACCCGTCAACCACCCCGAGCGCAAGGCGATCAAGTTCGGCGAGAGCGAGGTGGAGCTCACCATGATGGTGGGCTCTTTCTTCCTCGAGCTGGAGAGCCACGACGCCGTGGAGGAGACGGTGGAGCAGATCCGCGAGGTCTGCGATGAGCTTATACCGTTCGGATACGACCTGGAGATTGGAAGGTACACGAAATATCGTCCGACCTTGACTGATTATTTGAAAGGATTGAGGTGTTAGAAATGGCTTACAAGAGACAGTTCTATCCTGGAACCACGACCCCTGCCGTCAACAGGCGCAGGTACATGGATCCCAAGGAGAACCTGAAGAAACTCCGAGAAGTGGCAATGGAAGACGTTGTACGTATTCTCGGTCACCGCCAGCCCGGAGAGGACTACAAGTCCATGCACCCTCCCGTTGAGGAGGGTAACGAGCCCGACTGCCCCATAAGGCAGATGGTGGAACCCATCGAGGGAGCAAAGAAGGGTGACAGGGTCAGGTACGTTCAGTTCACTGACTCCGTCTACTTCGCCCCCATATCGCCCTATCAGAGGGCCTGGATGTATCTGTCCCGTTTCCGTGGTATCGACACCGGTACCCTGTCCGGAAGGCAGATCATCGAGATGAGGGAGAGGGACCTCGAGGTCCTCGCCAAGGAACTCATAGAGAACGAGACATTCGACCCTGCCCTGACCGGCATCAGGGGCGCGACCGTCCACGGTCACGCCTGCCGTCTCGACGAGAATGGCATGATGTTCGACGCCTGGCAGAGGTACGAGTGGGACGCCGACAAGGGCGAGGTCGTCTACGTGAAGGACCAGGTCGCCCTGCCCCTCGACAGGAGGATATCCGTCGGCAAGCCCGCCGATATGAAGGATCTGAAGGAGAGGACCACTATCTTCCGCGCCGACGGCGTGGGGATGAGGGACGACGCCGAGGTGACCATGTACGGCCTGAGGATACACAAGCTCAGGACCCTCGCTGGATTCCAGCCCTTCAAGGTAAAGGGGGTGTGAACAATGGCAAAAGAGAAACTATTCATCGAGGCGTGTAAGAAGAAGTTCGAGGAAGAACCCACCGATGTGAACACCAAGTTCTATCAGTTCGGTGGATGGAAGCAGTCCGCCCGCAAGAGGGAGTTCGTGGACGCCGCCAACAAGATAGCCAAAGAGCGCGGCATACCCATGATGAACCAGGACATCGGCGTTCCTCTGGGACAGAGGAACTGGATGCCCTATCAGCTGTCCCACACTGACACATATGTCGAGCCTGACGACCTGCACTGCATCAACAACCCGGCGATGCAGCAGGCCTGGGACGACATCAGGAGGACTGTGCTGGTCGGACTGGACTCACCCCATCAGACCATCGAGAGGAGGCTGGGAAAGGAGGTCACTCCTGAGACCATCAACCACTATCTCGAGACGGTCAACCACACCATGCCCGGCGGCGCTGTCGTTCAGGAGCACATGGCGGAGATCAACCCCGCCCTGGCCTACGACTCGTACGTCAAGGTGTACAGCGGCAACGACGAGCTCATGGATGAGATCGATGACGCATACTGTCTCGATATCAACAAGCTCTTCAACGAGGACCACGCTGAGCAGCTGAAGAAGGCGATCGGGAACAGCCTCTGGCAGGCCGTCAGGGTGCCCACCATTGTGGGCCGCGTGATGGACGGCGGGACCACTTCCCGCTGGTCTGCCATGCAGATCTCCATGGCCTTCATCAGCTCCTACAAGCTGGCTGCCGGTGAGGCGGCGATCGCCGACTTCGCCTATGCCGCGAAGCACATGAGCATCAACATGGGTACGATGATGCCCGCCAGGCGTGCCAGGGGCCCGAACGAGCCCGGAGGCATACCCTTCGGTGTGATGGCTGACACCATCCAGTCTGACAGGGTCAAGCCCGACGACCCCGGACGCGCCGCCCTCGAGGCGGTCGCCCTGGGCGCCGTGATCTACGACCAGATCTACCTGGGCGGATACATGTCCGGCGGAGTGGGCTTCACCCAGTACTCCACCGCTGCCTACACCGACAACATCCTCGAGGACTATACCTACACCGCCATCGACATCATCAACGACAAGTACGGCGGGCTCACCAACATGGACCCGAACGACTTCGACAAGTTGATGGAACTCGGTGACGAGGTCAACACCTACGCCCTCGAGATGTACGAGAGATACCCGGCCGCCATGGAGGCCCACTTCGGTGGATCCCAGAGGGCGACCGTGGCCGCTGCCGCCAGCGGCATCGCCGGATCGTTCGCGACCGGTAACGCTGACTGCGGTGTGAACCTGTGGTACCTGTCCATGCTCCAGCACAAGGAGAGGACAGGCAGGCTCGGCTTCTACGGATACGACCTGCAGGACCAGTGCGGTTCCTGCAACTCGCTGGCCTACAGGTCGGACGAGGGTCTGCCCATGGAGCTGAGGGGCCCGAACTACCCCAACTACGCCATGAACGTCGGTCACCTGTCCGGTTACACGGGCATACCGAAGGCCGCCCACGCTGCGCGCGGGGACGCCTTCGTCGCGAACCCCTTGATCAAGGTGGCCTTCGCCGACCCCGCGCTGGTGTTCGATTTCGCGAACATCACCAAGGAGATCGGTCGTGGTGGACTCAGGGAGTTCAAGCCCGCCGGCGAGCGGACAGCCGTCATAATGGAGTGAAAGCGCCGATGGAAGTAGGAGAGATATACCGCTACAGGCCCACCGGCACCGTGGGAAAGGTAGACGACGTCAGGGAGGAACGTGGGAAGGTCTGGGCACTGCTCGACCACACCAAGCTCTACTACGACACCCGTTGCCTGGAACCGGCCGATGAGAGCCAGTACCGGAAATCCTCCTACAAGGAGCGCGAGGTGGACACCAGGTCCTCCATGCGCACCATCGAGGAACTCCAGCAGCACCTGAAGGACGTGGACGTCAGCGACTACATGCCTTCGGGCGGCGGCTAGGCACAAAACACTTTACCCCATCTTTTTTATATCCTTCGTGCAGCATAACATCTACCGTTAGGGGGAATGCATCATGTATAGGAGGAACTACGAGGATCTCACAGAGATGTTGGCCATCACCGCCGACGCCCGCATTCTGGGAACGATAAGCGACCTGAAGTACGACCACCAGCAATGGACCGTGACGCAGTTGAGGGTCTCTGTGAACAAAGGTATGGAGAAGGAGCTGGCCATCGGCAGGGGCCGCAGCGTCCTAATCCCGGTTGGCAGCGTCTCCAAGAGCTCGGACGTCGTCCTTCTGGGTTGCGATCTCTACTGCGTCAAGGACGTGGTCGTCCCCGACAGCGACAACATAGCCAGGCTGTCGACCTTCATCGGCAAGAACGTGGTGACCTCGGAGAACCTCAGCGTTGGCGATGTAGAATCATTGTCCGTCGACCTGGAGGACGAATGGCGTATAACCAACCTAAAGGTACGGGTGGAGAAGGCCATGGCGGAGCCGCTGGGCCTAAAGAAGGGGCTGCTGGGCAAGGCCCCACTCATTGCCGTCAAGACCGATAACATCAACCTGGTGGGTGATATGGCCTTCCTCTCCAAGAGCTTGGAGGAGCTTAAGAAGGACGTGTCGGTCTACGACTGACCGGCGTCGTTGAAAGCGACCAGGATGCTGGCCAGGCGGGGGTCGTCCTCCAGACCATAGTGCTCCTTGATCATCACGTCGCTGGTCGGCGATGGGCTGCATGAGACCACGTCCTTGCACCCCATTTTCTCGTTCAGCTCCGGAAAGGAGACCGCAGGCATGACGAAGAACTCCTGCTTAGCGGCCTTCACCCCCGGGAAGACGACGAAGTCCTCTGACAACCAGAAGACGTCGTCGCGCTCGTCGTACTCCCTCCTGGTGTGGGGGAAGACTTCTATGCCCATCACGGTTCCTTCGTCATCCTGCAGGATGACAGTGGGCTCGGGCGGCGGGCGGAAACGGGTGTTCTTTATGATGCAGACCGCATGCTCCCTCTCCAGGGCGGCGTTGAAGCCGTCGTTGCGCACGGAGATGTCCATGATGGCCTTGATGCCCTTCTCCTCCTCGCGCAGCCTTCCCATGACCTCCTGGTCGAGGAAGAAGGCCTTCTCCACCCCGTCCATGGAGCGCAGGGCCTCGAGCACAGCGTTCTTTTCCACCATGCTTTCGGAATGGAAACAAGGTATAAAAGACATGACGGCAATGAGCTGGCCATGAGCCTGCTCCTGCTTGGGAAGAAGGACCCTCCTGTCATCAAGGCCCTCCACCGTTACAAGAGAGAGGTCTTCAACGAGGGAGAGCTGAGTGTCAGGGAGAAGGAGTTGATCGCGGCGGCGATATCAGCGACGCTGAAGTGCGATAAGTGCCTGGAGTTCCACGGCGATGCCGCTCTCGAGGCCGGCGCCACCAAGAAGCAGCTCATGGAGGCCTTCGAGGTCGCCATGTACCTGGTCGGTCCTTCAGCGGTGATATGGTCCGACCTCATAGACCATTACATCGAGGACGAAGAGTAACTCATCTTCACATCCTTCTTGACCGCCAGGCCGCAGCAGGACTCGGCGGCCTTTATTATGGCGGTGGGCACAGGGCAGGAGGCGTGCTTGATACAGTCGTCGGCGGCGCATATAACCGGGTTCTTGGAGAGCGGTGTGATGATGCAATCCATGGGGTCGAGGTCCTTCAATTCGGACGCCAGCCTCCTCACCATGGGGCAGTCGCTCTCGATGTCGAGCTTAATGCGGTCGCCCTCCTCCCTCGCTCGGATGACTGTCCTTATCTGGCATGCGCCGGAGTCAACCTCTAGCGTCACGGTCATTTCAGCCCCTTCCTCATACGCTCTATCATCTCGAACACGGCCCCCTTGGTGATGTCCACAACTCCGATGGAAGCGATGACCCTCTCGTCAATCTCCACCGGAACGGCGATTATCGGTATGCCGCTGTAGGGGCCGGAGGTGGACTTCATCCTTATGGTGGCCCCTTGGCGGAGCACCTCCTCCAGTATGGGGCCGGTGTAGGCATGGTCTATCACCTTGCCGTCCTCTATCCTGACTCCCAGGCGGTCGCGGCTACGGGCGCAGAGTGGCAGCCTGCCGATGAGCTCGTGGATCGCCAGCGCCAGGCTCACTAGCTCGTCCGACTCCCCCGAAGATGAGAGGATGTCGCTGAGCGTTTTGCGGCACCGCATCTGCCCGATCATCTCCAGTGCGGCGGTGACGGCGCCCTCCTCGGCGCGCTCGAAATCGCTGGCGGTGCCGACGATGAGAACATCGCCGTCCTTGATCTTGAAGTGCCTCCTCAGCCCCGACTCGACATCGGGAGCGACCGGCTGCCGGTCGCCGGGGAAGTACACCCGCTCCTCATGGCAGAACAGCGAGGTGGCCCCTTGGGCGCCGGCCTTGATGGCGGTATCCCGCTGCTCGCAGCCGTAGTTCAACCTGTGGGCGCTGTTGGGGGCCCTCACCGCCACGTTGCAGCGGCCTATGCTGACTCCCAGGTCCTCCACCGGACGCACTTCGATCATCGAGCTCCTCATGACCTCCTTTCCTCGGCGGGTGAGGTGGGCGCCGCTGCGGCCGACGTCCACCAGTTTCTCGTCCACGAGGCGGTCGAGGATGGTGCGGGTGCTGCCCTCGCCGATGCCCAGGTCGACGGCCAGGCTCTTCCTCCCCACCGGGCCGGAGGCGGAGATGATCTTGAGGCATTTCCAGATATGATAGTCAGAGAACTTCGGTATGGGTCCGCCAGGCCTGTCGTCCCTGTACAAGGAGGGAGGCATATGGATGTATATACCATCCAGCGTTATAAAACCTGTGTGCAACCACTAAACACTTGATTAGACAACTTTTATAATCGGACTAACCGTTAAAGGAACATCATGACTCTTGAGCCAGTACCTTTAATTATCGTTAAGGGTGTTAGCAAATCCTTCGATGGGAACAAGGTCCTGGACAACCTGTCCACCACCATAGTTTCCGGGAAACCCCTGGGTCTCATAGGCAAAAGCGCGGCGGGCAAGTCGGTCTTCATTCACATGCTGCGCGGCTCCAAGGATTACTTCCCCGACGAGGGTAGCATCATCTACCGTGTCAACTACTGCGAATCCTGCCAGAGGGTGGACCTTCCTTATGAGGGCCAACCTTGCCACGTCTGCGGCAACGAGACCGTTCTGGAAGAGGTCGACTTCTGGTCCTTGGACGAGAGGGACCCGCTGCGACAGGCGGTGCGCAACAGGATCGCCATCATGCTGCAGAGGACCTTCGCCCTCTTCGGGGACAAGACCGTCATCGAGAACCTCTTCGAGGCCTTGGGCGACAGGATGGGCGAGAACAAGATGGTGGAGAAGGCGATCGAGCTTTTGGAGATGGTGGGCATGACTCACCGTACCACCCACATCGCCAGGGACCTCTCCGGCGGTGAGAAGCAGCGCATCGTCCTCGCCCGCCAGTTGGCCAAGGATCCGCTCATACTGTTGGCGGACGAGCCAACCGGCACCCTGGACCCGCAGACCGCGGAGATGGTCCATGACACCCTGGTGCGAACGGTGAAGGAGGACAACATCGGCCTGGTGGTGACATCGCACTGGCCGGAGGCCATAGAGAAGATGGCAGAGGAGGCGTTATGGCTGGACGCCGGCGAGGTCAAGGACATCGGCGACCCGGCGACCATAGTCGAGGAGTTCATGCAGGAGTACGACTTCGTGCGCAGCGAGGATGTGGAGGTGGGACAACCGATCATCAAGCTCACCAACGCCAAGAAGTACTTCTTCTCCGTGGTCCGCGGCGTGGTGAAGGCGGTAGACGGCGTCGACCTGGAGATAATGGAGAAAGAGATATTCGCCCTGGTGGGCCTGAGCGGCGCCGGCAAGACCACCACCTCGCGCATGATAGCGGGCATAACCCCGGCGACCGATGGCAAGGTGGAGATCAACATCGGCGATGAGCTCATCGACATGTCCGTGACCGGGGAGGCGGGCAAGGGCCGCGCCACGCCCTACATAGGCATGCTTCACCAGGAGTACACCCTCTATCCCTTCGACACCATTCTGAGGAACCTAACCACCTGCATCGGCATGAAGATGCCGGCGGAGCTCGCCAAGGTCAAGGCCATTCAGGTCCTGCGCAGCGCTGGATTCCCGGATAGGGACATAGAGAGAATCCTCTATTCCTACCCGGAGAAGCTCAGTACCGGCGAGAAGCAGAGGATAGCCTTCGCCCAGGTCCTCATCAAAGAGCCAAGGATAATCATCCTCGACGAGCCCACCGGTACCATGGACCCCATTACCAAGATGGCGGTCGCGCAGGCCGTCGTCGACTCCCGTCGGGACCTGGGTGAAACGTTTATAGTCGTCAGCCACGATATGGACTTCGTCATGAACTGCTGTGACAGGGTCGCCCTCATGGAGGGCGGCGAGGTGGTATTCGAGGGGACCCCCGATGACATCGTCGGATATCTGACGGAGCATGGCAAGTTGGACGAGTTCAAAGACGGTGGCTCAGCTTGAAACAGCGAATCGGTAGGCATCTCAGCTTTGTCGAGTGCCGTGAGTCACGCGGCCTGGGCACTGGAGGCGGCCTCGCCGCCCGAGCGACGATATCGGAGAGCGGACGCGATGTCGTCGCCATCGCAATGGGCCCGGGGCGCAGGCACATAACCAAGCCGGTCTGCGAGATCACCTATGCCCTCCGGGAGGAGGGGATAGACACCAGCGTGCTAGTGATAAACGCCGGCTCGGGGGTTCCCGCCGACGCCCCCGATGTCAGCACCGGCTCCTACTTCGGCCTCGACCCCATCGAGGCCGCCCGCATCCAGCAATTCAAGGTGGCACTCATTCACCTGGGCAACGTCAGGAAGCACATAATCTACAAGGCGAGGCTGATCCTGCGCAACTCTGACATCCCGGCGATGGTGGTGGCGCAGTGCCCGGTGGACTACGAGGACTTCGCCGCCATCGGGGTCAAGACCCGGATGGTCATGCCCCGGGAGGAGGACATCGATACCAAGGGGGAGATAGTGGAGATTGTCACCGGCGTGGTGCGAGGCGTCACCTGCAGCCAGGAGAAGCTGGACGAGATAGTGTCCAAGATACAGTCGATGATCCCCCGGGAGTGATCACGGAGGACGCTGAGATATGAAGATCAAGGTCAACGGCACGGAGAGGGAGTTCCCCGAAGGCAGCACTCTCGGCGAGGTGCTGAAGGGCGAGCCCCATCATCCAGGCACCGCCGTGTCGGTGCTGATATCGACCGAGCTCGCCGAGCAGAGGACAAACGAGTACGAGCTGGTCTTCGAGAGGGGGACGATGTGCATCAAGGTCGATGACTCCCCCGACGCCGATCTATGGCGCGGGCTATTCGACTCGCTGGTGGGCAACAATGTGCGCTGGAACACCTCCAAGGTCATGGCGATGGGCTCTTTCCCCACCGAGATCCCCGTGGACAAGGGCCTGCACATGCGCCGACGCTATGACGTCTTCTTCTCCCTGGGCGGCTTCGACAGCAACACCACATATCTCATGTTCAGCAAGCACGATCACCGCGGACGCTACGGCGCCGGCGGCGGAAGGGTGGGCAAGGTCACCTGGGGCAGGCACCTCCTCGACAAGATAAAGGAGGGGGAGAGCGTGAAGGAGATCCGCCCGTTGGTCCAGGAGACCTCCAGCGAGAACGCCGAGAACACCGAGGACATGGACGCGGTCCTCTATGACGGCATGGCCGTCGAGAGCCATGTCACGATGGACCTGGAGACCTCCTCGGCGATGGGCGCCGAGCACCTGTTGGTGACGTTGCGCAACGGCGTGCTCAACGTCACCGAGCGCACCGAGTCCTTCATCTCCTGCTCGGATAACCTAAGCAAGGACATCGACCCTGGCATCACCGGCGTCCGCCAGGAGATGGACGTCACCGTCAGGACCGAGGGCCGCGGAGCGGGCAGGATATACCTCTACAAGAGGAGAAGGCAGAACTCCGACCAGCACACGAAGGTGGGGAATGTGGCGCAGGGGAGCACGCTGCTCATGCTCGCGGAGAACGGCCAAAGGCTCACCGTGCTCACCCGTCCGGAGCGGGCGCTCGCGGTGGGGATGACGCAGTCGGAGGGAGAGGAGTTCCTATCCGGCCGTGGCATTGAGCAGGAGCGTCAGGGCGACACCGCCGATGACGCCGTGATCGTGGATCAAACCCCGGAGATGACCATAGAGGCCCTGAAAGGGGGCAAGGCGGTCACCTTCGGCGCCCGGTCGAAGGATATATTCATCCTGCGCATGGACAGGGAGAACGCCGCCTCCACCGTCCGCTACCTGGAGAGGGTCACCGGCCTCGACCATAAGCCGGTGGGGTCGCTACAGGTCCATTTCACTTTCAAGGGATTGCCGATGGTGACATTCGAGGGGGATAACGATAGGGGCAAGTCGCTGTACCCGGAGAACGAATTCAGCGCCTCCGAGAGAGGGCATATCGGGATAACCAACCAGGTGCGGCCGCACGCCGGCCTCATCGGCATAAGGCTGGAGGGGAGCAAGGAATACGGACCCACCGGCGAGGAGCCCTACGGGACCAACATCGTGGGCAGGTTCGCCGACGACATCGACCGTCTAATGGACGGCCTCAAAGAGGGCCAGACCGTTTACGTGAAGGAGGAGAGCAACGATGAAGAGGGAGACTAGGCTGATAGTCATATCCCCGCTTTCGGAGATAACCCCCGACCAGATAACCCGGGCGGTCTATGCGATGGGTCATGAGGTGACCGTCAAGGAGACCTGCTACGGGGCGTTGCTGGAAGGCCCTCCGGAGACGGTCAAGGAGGTCATGGACGACCTGAAAAAGATGGACCCGCTGGGCATCTATTCCAAGATCAGAGGCTTCCCGCTGGGGGACCCGAACCGCTGCCGGGCACAGCACGGCTCACGCCCCGGCTTCTCCCAGCTGCAGAGAGAGTGGCAGGACCTCGCCCTGGTGGAGAAGGGCCTGCAATGCGCCCTGCGGGGCGAGGAGGCCGAAGAGGATGATGACCGCGCGCCGATGCCGGTCAAGGAGCTGCAGAGAATCTGCGAGGAGGTGGAGTGATTGAAGATATTCATCGATCCCCCGAACAGTTTGATACTGTTCGATCTGGTTGAGCGCTTCGGGCACGAGCCCCTGAGCGTGATGGCGACCATACAGGAGAGGGTGGACAACCTGGAGATAGACATGCCCCCCATGAACGTGACCCTCGATGACGTCAAAAAGGGTCTTGATTATGCGGGCATAGAGGTTCCCTCCGGCATCCGCGGCCGCCTGGCGGTGTGGGGCCCGCTGATAGACAACGCCGAAGCGGCGATAATCATGGAAGACGCCCCCTACAGCTTCGGCTGCGTGGGATGCCACCGCACCAACCTCCTGGTGGAGTTCCTGGTGCGCAAGCGCGGCATACCCACCCTGGAGATAAACTATCCCCATGAGGAGGGGGAGGCCCGCAACATGGTCATAAAGGTGAAGGAGTTCCTGGAGGGGCTGCAATGATCAAGATAGCCCAGCTGTCCTGCGGCACCGAATACAGCGGCGTTCAGTACGAGATAGAGAAGGCCTCCCGCTCGGTGGGGGCGAAGATGGTGCATCCTGACGTGGAGACCTCGGAGATCGACCGCTGCATCCGGGAGTTCGGATTCAAACCGGTGTCGGCGCAGCTCAAGCTGATGATTGCCCGCGCCGTGCACCTCGCCGAGGGGCGCTACGACGCCGACGCGGTGTTCATCGCCAGCTGCTTCCGTTGCGCCGAGGGCGCGTTGGTGAGGAACGAGCTGCGGAGGTACATCCAGGAGCACACCGACCTGCCGGTGGTCACCTACTCCTTCACCGAGAGGATGAAGGCCAACCAGCTGCTGACGAGGATGGAGGCCTTGGTGACCATCGTGTCGCGCAAGGAGCTGCTCGCCCGTGAGAGGCAGATCGGCATCACCGCCGGCATCGACTCCGGCTCCACCACCACCAAGTCTTTGGTAATGGCGGACAATAAGATCGTGGGCATGTCCTGGACCCCGTCCGGAGAGGTCTTGGAGTCGGCGGAGTCCACCCTCAACGACGCGCTGGAGCAGGCCGGGCTCAAGATGTCCGACCTGGAGGCCATTGGCACCACCGGCTACGGCCGCTACACCGTCGGCAAGAAGATGGACGCCAAGCTGGTCCAGGAGGAGCTGACCACCAACTCCAAGGGGGCCGTGTGGCTCGCCGGGCGTCAGCAGGGAGAGGCCACCATACTCGACATCGGAGGGATGGACAATAAGGCCATAACCGTTCGTGACGGCATACCCGACAACTTCACCATGGGCGGGATATGCGCCGGCGCATCCGGCCGCTTTCTGGAGATCGTCTCCCGCCGCCTCAAGGTGGAGGTGACCGAGCTCGGCGCCTTGGCCGATGATGGGGATTGGCGCGCTATCAACATGAACTCCTATTGCTCGGTGTTCGGCATCCAGGACTTGGTGACATCGCTCGCCGAGGGGCACACCCGCGCCGACGTCGCCGCCGCCGCCTGCCACAGCGTCGCCGAGCAGATATACGAGCAGCAGCTGCAGGAGATCGACGTCCGCGACCCGGTCATCCAAGTGGGAGGGACATCGCTGATATCCGGGATGGTCACCGCGGTGGGCGATATCCTCGGGAAGGAGCCCATCGTGCCCCCTAGATCGCAGTACATCGGCTCGGTGGGGGGAGCGTTGCTCTCCTCAGGATTCCTTGAGGGCTGAGCATGAAGCTGACGGTGATGGGCACTGACGAATACGGCACCGAGGCCTACGAGGAGCTGTTCCGCCGCATATTGGCGGACATGGGCAAGTCGCGGGCCATCGACGAGGCCCGCATGGTCCTTCGCCCCGAGGACCCCGCCTTCATCTACTCCGTGAGGATGCGTAGCCGCCCCGAGAGGCTTACCATGAAGGACGTTGCGGAGATCAGGGAGGAGGGCGGCGAGGTCCAGTTGCGCATCTCCGATGAGCGCTACGCCCCGTCGATACTGAGCAAACTCTGGTCAACCTACGGGAGGGACAGCGTCGACCAGAGGACAAGGTTCGAGATGACCATAAAAGGTGCCAATGTTGAGGATCTGAAGAAGACGGAGGTCGTCTCCGGCCAAAAGGTTCGCAACGAGATGATCGACGCCCTGTGGCGCACCCTCCCGGAGGGGATGAAATCCCGTTACCATCTCAGCGGCCCCCGCACCGTCACCATACTGGCCTCGGAGAACATCCTGCGGCCCGAACTGAAGGAGGAGGCCAGCATCCTGCATAAGGAGATGGAGGGCGAAGGCGATGTATGAGGTGATGATGTTCGACGGCGGTGTCTACCGCTCCGACGAGATGCTGGACCTGATTGAGGACATCGGCGGCTCGGTGGTGCAGAAGAGCCAGATGGCCCAGACCATGCTCATAACCATGGCGGTGCCCGCCGAGGACGCCCCAGCGGTGAAGGAGCTCGCCCGTGAGCTGGGCGGCGAGATGAAATCGGTGCCGCTCGCCGGCACCGAGATAGCGGTGGTGGGCCCCTCTCTGGGCAGGCACCATATGCCTCATCCCATCTGCGACATCGCCGAGCAACTCCGCCAGTACGGCGCCATAACCGTTGTCATGGGCCTCGCCCGCGGCCGCGGGAAGGAGACGTCCCAGATATCGGCCGACGAGAAGACGATCATCAACGAGTACGATGCCGCCATATTCGTGCTGGGCAACTTCAAGAAATGCGTGGAGGAGAAGAAGCACCTCTTCGACGACATCACCGTACCGGTGATACTGATATCCGGACCGATGCCCGAAGGCTTGGACGAGGACTGCGAGGGCATAGTATGCGGGGTGGGCCGCAAATCGGAGAGGATGCGGCGCGCCGAGGAGATAGACAAGCTGGTGGAGATAGCCGACATGACCGCGGAGATCGTCAGCGACCGGCGCGTGGAGCTGGGGGAGGACCCCATCTTCGTGCACCCGGCGGAGGTGAAGCAGCGCCTGGAGGAGATGGAGGCGGTGCGGGAGAGCCTGCGGCCAGCGCCTATCGTCCTCCACCTTGACGGCATCAGGGTGAAGATCCCCTATAACGAGAACCGCGAGGAGCTGGAGGGCTTGGTCGTATTCGGACGTCCCTTGGGTGAGGTGGCCCGCATAACGCCGTCGCGCATCAGCGACAGCAGCACCCTCATCAGGATAATGACCCGCTCCGAGGTCGAGTACCGCGATTCCTTATGAGCGTCACACCGGGGAGCTATATCCTGCTGCTCCGCCTGGACCACGATGCGGAGGCGGAGGTCGGCTCCCTCGGTCGGTTGCGGTTCCCCGCGGGCTGGTATGCTTACGCGGGCAGCGCCCGCAACGGCCTCGAAGGGCGCGTTGGGAGGCATTTCTCCGTTGGGAAGAGGATGCGGTGGCACATCGACCGCCTCACCATGCTGAGCGCGGAAATGCTCGCCCTGACCTTCCTCTCCGAAAGCGCGGGCGAGTGCGCCCTCGCCGCCGCGCTGATCGAAGCGGGCGGCCGACCAACGCCACCTGGATTCGGAAGCTCCGACTGCCGTTGCCGCACCCATCTCTTCCATCTCGACGACGCGGCGCTGAAAAGAGCGATCGATCTTCCCTGCGACGGCGTCATGCGCCCTCCGACGGGCGCCGGAGGAGACGATGCGGGGCCCGTCCGCGTCGCCGTCGAAGGGCCGGATGAAGGCCCTCTACAGGGATGAGAAAGAGTATAGCCAGATTCCCAAAGGCTTAATATACAGTGAAATGATTTACTGGAAGTTTCGTAATCTCATTTACAAGGAGGACATTCCGAATGAAAGTGAAAGGGGGAGACAACCTATCCCGTGCCGTTACACCCGAATTGGTTTCCCGTCTCGAGGAAGCGATCGGTAAGGAGAACGTGAACACCAGTGAAATGGAGAGGCTTCTCTACAGCCACGACCTCGCTCCTCTTCCGAAGGAGACCAGCATCGCCTTCAAGAACATACCCGATGTGGTGGTGAGACCGCAGAGCGTGAAGGACCTGTCCAAGGTGGTCATGATTGCCCACAAGTACGGGGTGGCCATAACCCCCCGCGGGGCCTCCACCTGGGGCCTGGGCGGCTCCATGCCGGTGTTCGGGGGCATACTGATAGACCTGTCCTCCGGCCTCAACGAGATAATCGAGATAAACGAGAGGGACCTGTACGTCAAGGCGGGCTCTGGCTGCACCTGGAAGAACGTGCTGGATGCCTGCGCCAAGAAAGGCCTGCTGCTGGGATGCTACCCCAGCAGCTTCCCCAGCGCCACTGTGGGCGGCTGGGTCTCCACTGGCGGGATCGGCATCGGCGGCTTCAAGTACGGCTCCGCACGGGACAACATCCGCAACATGGAGGTTGTGCTCGCCGACGGCACCGTCATCGAGACCGGCTACGACGCTCTCGCAGACAACATGGCCGGATATAACCTGAACCAGATGTTCACCGGCGCCGAGGGCACCCTCGGAGTGGTGGGCACCGTCACACTCAAGCTGCACCCCATGGGCATGGTCAAGCCTCTGGCGTACGATTTCGACAAGCTCGCTCAGATAGGCGCCCCCATCAACGAGATCATGAAGCACCCCAGCGTCGAGCCGCTGCACATCGCCTGGTCCGACGAGCTGCACTTCGACAACCAGCGCAAGGCCGGCCTCCACGCGCCGGAAGTGAAGAACCTTATGTTGGTGACCCTGCAGGGCTCGGAGGAGTTCGTGGAGATGGAGGAGGGCATAATCGACTCCCTCGTCGAGGCCGCCGGCGGCCGCAAGGTGAGCTACGAGATCGCCTCCCACGAGTGGGACGAGCGCTGTTACGAGTTCCGAGCCCGCAAGGTGGGCGTTGGCTCCATACCCGCCGAGGTGGTGGTGCCCGTCGCCGACTGGTCCGACTTCGCCGAGGAGTGCTATAAGGGATTCAAGGACCTGAAGATGGACGCCGGCGGCATCATCGGCATGATAGCCGACCGCAGCACCGCCATGTTCATGCCCTATTACTTCATGGACAACGAGACGGTGGTGGGCATGACCGGATTCGCCTACAACAGCTACATGGGCGATGTGGCCGCCAAGTACGGCGGTCGCGCCCTGGGCCTCGGCGTGTTCTTCGCCGCCAACCTCTCCAAGGTCAGGGGCCGCGGCGCCCACGAGCTGATGAAGGACATCAAGACCTGCATGGACCCCCGCGACGTCATGAACCCTGGGCACCTGGTGCACGGCAAGACCCGCTTCGGCATCGAGCTGGGCAAGAACATGATGGGCGTGGCCTTCAAGCTGATGGAGACGGTGAAGAAGTACGCCCCTCAGGACAAGACCTTCGACCGCAACATCGCCCGCTTCGAGTTCGACGAGATCGAGCACAACAAGGAGAAGACACGCCATGTCAAGCTGGAGTGACCCTCCGGCCCTTCAACCCCCTTCCATCCCATTTTTCTATTCAGCGTGGTCCAGCATCCCGATGATGTCCGCCACCGAGTCCAGCACGGGGATCTCCTCCCCTGTCCTCTCCCAGTCCTCGCGGTCGTAGGTTCCGGTGAGCACGGCCGCGAAGCCCGCCCCCGCGTCCCGGGCGCAGAGGTGGTCGTAGGAGTGGTCGCCCACGTAGAGGATGTCCTCGGCGCCCACCCCCAGGCCCGCGGCGGCATGCTCCATCGCCCGCGGCGAGGGCTTCGCCTCGCTCTCGGCATGGTCATCGCGGCAGACCAGCACTTCCAGGTAGGGCATGGCGCCGCTCCGCCCCAAAACGTACTCGGCGTACTCACGGCTGCCCCGTGTCAGCACTCCGAGGCCGAAGCCGGCGGCCTTCAACAGCGCCATGAGCTCCAGCGCCCCTGGTATGGGTCTGGCCTCGTCGGCGTTCTCCATCTCCAGCTCCTTGGCGCGCCCGTTTATGCGCCCCTCGATGGCGTAGAGCTCCTCCTTGCGGCCCTGCGAGACCAGGTATCGGACGCCGCTCTCGATGTTGAATTTGCTGGATCCGTTGTCGTCGAGCACGTTCTCTGGTACGCCTATCCCCCGCATCTCCGCGAAGACCAGCTCTGTCATGCGGCCGTAGTCTATGCGAGTGTCCAGCAAGGTGCCGTCCATGTCGAAAACCAGAGCCTTGTAGCGGGAAAGGTCCAGGGCCATGAGGCCTCCATAGGAGGAAAAGGATAAAAGATTTGGTGAAGGGGTTTCGTTCACAGCGTTTTTCCCGAGGGCTCCATTCCGCCGTTGATGTAGCGGTCGTACCCAGCGAGGTCCAGCAGGCCGTGGCCGGAGAGGTTGAAGACGATGGTCTTTTCCTCGTTGCTCTCCTTGGCCTGCATGGCCAGGTCGATGGCGCCCAGTATGGCGTGGTTGCTCTCGGGCGCTGGTATTATTCCCTCGCTCCGAGCGAACATCATGCCCGCCTTGAAGGTTTCCGTCTGGTCGTAGGACACCGCCTGGACGAAGTCCAGCTCGGCGGCGAGGCTCACCATCGGCGCCATTCCGTGGTAGCGCAGCCCGCCGGCGTGTATGGGGCTGGGCATGAAGTTGTGGCCCATGGTGTGCATCTTCAGCAGCGGGGTCATACCCGCCGAGTCCCCGAAGTCGTAATCATAGCTGCCCTTGGTCATCGAGGGTGTGGCCTTGGGCTCGGTGGCGATGAACTCGGTCTCGTTCTTACCGCGGATGCGCTCCCCTATCATGGGGAAGGCGAAGCCGGCGAAATTGGAGCCGCCGCCGACGCAGCCCACCATGTAATCGGGGACCGTGTCGATCATGTCCAGTTGCTGCATGACCTCCTGGCCTATCACCGTCTGGTGCAGCATGACGTGGTTGAGCACGCTGCCCAGGGAATAGTTGGTGTTGGGGTCCTGGGCGGCAATCTCGATGGCCTCTGAAATCGCTATGCCGAGGGACCCCGGGGTGTCTGGGTTCTCAGCGAGCATCTTCTTCCCGTACTCGGTCAGGGGGCTGGGCGAGGGGTTCACCTTGCCGCCGTAGGTCTCCATGACCGTGCGCCGGTAGGGCTTCTGGTCGAAGCTGATGCGCACCATGAACACCGTGCAGTCCAGATCGAAGATGCTGCAGGCGAGGGAGAGGGCCGATCCCCATTGCCCCGCCCCGGTCTCGGTGGCGAGGTTGCTGTAGCCGTCCTTCATGTTGTAATATGCCTGCGCCAGGGCGGTGTTGGTCTTGTGGCTGCCTACCGGGCTGAGGTCCTCGCGCTTGAAGTATATCTTGGCGGGGGTGTTGAGGAGCCTCTCCAGCCTCACGGCCCGTTGCAGCGGCGACGGCCGGTTTATGAGGACATAGTTCTCCATCACCTCCTCCGGGATGTCGATGTAACGGTCTTGGCTCATCTCCTGTTGTATGAGCGAAGGCGGGAATATCGCTGCCAGGTCCTCGGGTTTGGCCGGTTCCCTGGTCGCCGGGTTGAGCGGCGGGGGCACCGGCTCGGGGAGGTCGGCGGCGAGGTTGTACCATCTCTTGGGAATGTCGTCCAATCCGAGTGTGACTCTGAGGTCCTTTTCTTTGGACATGGACCTCAGAAAAGTAAGCATCTATTTGAAGATATTGTTCATTAGTGTATATAATTGTACAATATTGACGCTACCGACTGCTCAGCTCGACGCGGAAACCATCGCCGCGCAGGACCACGGTGCCCACATGCCTCGCCAGCTCCCTGCCCAGCATGAGCATCCTCTCCTCGCTGGGCCCCTTTCCGTCGCCAGTTCCGTCCAGGTCCTGTTGCAGAACGGCCATCGACGCCACGCTGGACACCGCCTCTCCTAAGGCGGAGACCTCGTCGATTCCGGGGCTTACTCCGCCGACGCTCTTGCGCACCACCACATTTCGTCCGATGAGACAGCCGAGGGAGCAATGGAAGTCGGGGCTGCAGCTGAACTCCTCTTCGTCCTCCCCCTCTATGTCGCAGTTGAAGACATAGGTGCTCACCAGGCCGACCGTCTCAGCTATAAGGTCGGGCAGCAGCGGGGATATGGACAGTTCCACCCTCTTGCCCATCCTCGACAGCCCCTGGAGCAGCTCCAGCAGCGCGGCGGACTGGTCGCCCGGACGCCCGGCGTTTATGGCAACGATGTCGACCTTCCTCTCCGCTGACCTGAGCAGCAGGTCGTCGATGCCGACCTCGAAACCCCCACGACCCCTCGGCTCGGGGTCGAACATCAGGATCCAAAGGCGCCCGCCCTTCCGGTAGCTGTCGACGATCCTCATCAGCTCATCACGTCAAGAACAGGAGAGTATTTCCAGGTTTTGAACCGTTTCCTCAGGTCATCTGGCGTGCAGCTCCACAACTCCGTTGTAACTTTGTCCACCAGGGAGATCTCGAAACTCTCGAAAAGGGCGCTGCAGCGGTTCAGACGGGGGCCGATGGAGATCGTCTTGGCGACCGAGTCCCCCATGTCCTTGGGGGTCATCTTCAAGGTGTCACAGACCACGACGGTGGGCTTGCCCTCCTCGCGGGCGGCAAGGGCCAGCGCTCGTGATCCGATCTTGTTGTACACCTTGTGGGGGAGGACGGCATCGGCGCCGCTGAGGAACATGTCCACCCTCTTCATACACTCGAAGGCCATGCTGTCGCTTATTATCTGGCAGTCTATGCCGGCGGCGGCGATGCTGTCGGCGAACATCACCCCCTCGCCCATGGGCAGGGACTCGGTCACCTTGACCTTGACCTCCTGGCTGCGCGACAGCTCTGTCAGGCAGGCCTTGACGGTGGCGGAGTAGGAGTTGACCATGACGGTTCCGGGGCTGAATTCTTCCACGAACCTCTTGGCGATGACCTCAACCGAGTCGGTGTGGTGTTCGCGCACCCGTTTGAACTCCTCTAGGAGCCGGGTGTTGTGGTCTTCATCCTCCAGGCTCACCATTATCAGGTTGGCGACGTTGTACAGGGGAGCCATTCTGCCCATGGAGGAGCCGATGCCGAGGGCGAGGTCGCCCCAGCGCTCCCGGTCGATGCGGCCGGACCCGGCCATTTCGATGATGTCATCGAGGACGAACTGGATGATGGTGAAGGCCGAGCCGTTGCTCTTTTGGACCCGCTCCAACAGTTTGCCGACGCCGTCCTTCATATCGGTATTAGCGTCTATGGATATATAAAAAACAATTGTTTATGGTGTCAGGTGAGGGTAGTAGGCCCCCTTCTGTTTCAGGCGACATTCAACTGCGCACCCTACCCGCCGGTCGCTGGGCGCTCATCCCGGCTGTTCGGGCTTGCTCCGGTGGGGAGTCGCCGTTTCACCAAATCCTCCGGGAACGTCATCGCCGTGCGAATCATCCTTGGCCGGAGGCTGTGTCGTTTCTGAGCCCTTGCCCAAGCTCTCGCCAGGTCGGCTTTCCCGACCCACCTGCCCAGTGGAGGAGGGACCTTCCTCAGCCGGACCTAGGTCCTACCGTCGGTCGCCCTCCCTCTCCTGACGACCTTGCCTAGCGATGAGGCCTTATTTATGTCCAACGGATGGGAAAACTTAATAACGACTGCCTTATTCTCCTCGCTAAAGCAGGGGTAGCCAAGCCTGGCCAACGGCGCAAGGTTGAGGGCCTTGTCCTGTAGAGGTCCGTGGGTTCGAATCCCATCCCCTGCACCACATCCTAAAAATCACCGTTCGCTGATCGGATATGTTCTCTATTTATACACTCAATTTAATATCAACCCATAGGTGTAACCATGGCCTACCATGCTGAGATCAGTCTGGATGATGATAACCTGCTCGAACTGAAGGGGGCGACCTGATGACCCATCTGAAGATACTTCATAACGGCGAGAGCGTGGGGAAGCTCGTATACCTGCTGAAAAAGGGCAAGTTCGAGAAGGAGATCGCGGGAAAGGAAGTCAGGATCGATTACAGAAGGGACGGAGGCTCAGGCAACATCAATCTGGTGGCGAAGGTCGACGGCGAGGTTGTGAAGGAGAGTTTTATCACCCAGTGATGATGTCGGCTCGCGCAGCGTCTCTTCCCTGAAGAGCGGAAAGCATCCTCCGCCCAAGCCCGCAAAAGAACGGAAGTATCAGGTATTGAACACGGTCGATAACATTCCATAACCGTTATCATGGCGGGAGAGGAGAAGCCTCATATCGAGCGCTGAGGAAGAAGATATCGCACTGAACTCGAAGCGTACCCGAAAAAATCCTGACATCCCAGCAGGCGTGCCTGTACGCCCGCAGGCCGGGATTAGCTACAACGGGACGTTGCTCTGGAGGGCGGGGTTCACCGCTCCATCGGCCTCGTTCTCGACGGAGATGGATGTCGGACCGGTATTGCAGTTCCAGTTGTCGAAACGAGGCCAAAGCTATTGATATCAGATGCTCGCATACATGATGTCGATGAGCGGTCGCAGGGTCATAACGGGAGGGGACAGTCAATGATTGGGTCCGTTGACAGGGATTCGAAGATAAGGGAGCTTATGACGACGCAGCCTTTCGCCGTCCTCGTCACCAAGGGCGAGTATCCCCACACCAGCCTGGTGTCTTTTCTGGCCAACGAAGCGCTCGATGCGCTGTACTTCCCCACCTCCCGAGATTCGAGGAAGTACCGCAACATCCTCTCAGACCCCCGGGTGGCGCTGATGACCGATGACCGCGGCAGCGACCCCACCGCGGACGTAAGCGGCGCCAGCTCTGTTACCGCCGCGGGAAGGGCCGAGGAATGCGGCCCCAGGGAGAAGGACCGCATCATCGAGAGGCTCATCGAGAGGCATCCCTATCTGGAAGGCTTCGTCCGCGACCACGGGACTGCCGTGATGCGCGTGACGGTGGAGAGCTACGACGTCATCTCCAGCTTCCAGGGCTGAAGCAGAGCGGAGGACGGAAAAAGCCTTTTACGGCCGGCGGGCATGGACGGGCGTGGAACCCGTACCCGCCTCCGCCACCGACGTTTTCAGCCATCACCTCGCCCGCCAGTCCGAGACCCGCATGACCGTGGTCGCCCATTGCGATGCGGGGATCGACATCGAAGCCATGCGGCGGGCCTTGGCCATGCTGATGGAGGAGGAGCCGATACTGCGAGCCGGCATGGAGCATGACGATGGCTGGCTCATATGGGTCCACCGCCCGGACATCGGCGTGGACGACGTCCTCGAGGAGCAATATGGCTACAGCGGCGACGGCGAGGAGTTCTGCTTCGGGGCCGTGGATCCGCACCGGCCTCCGCTCTGGGGGCTGGTCATCGCCCGTCAAGGGCATTGCGACACCGTGGCCCTCTCCATGGCCCATGCTTTGGGGGACGGCCGGGCGCTGATGCACCTGTTCGAGAGGCTCATGACCCTTTACCTGGACCCGGAGGCGTTCCCCGGTCCCGCCGCGTCGCTGCCCTCCCGAGACCTTTCGTCGGCATTCAGCGACGGAGAGATGGAGAGACTGGCCGCCGGCGGGGCCGGGCCATTCTCCTCCTGGCCCTCCCTGTACCGTGACCTTTCAATGACCAGAGGGAGGATGGCGCTGCGAAGCCTGGACGCTGACAGTTTCTCCGCCGCCCGCGGAAAGTGGAAGAGAGAGGAGGGAGCCACCGTCAACGACGTGCTGATGGCGGCGATGGCGCTGACCCTCCGCGACCTCACCGGCGAGGGCGGAGAGGCTTCGGTGTCGGCGACGGTGGACAACCGGCAGTACATGTCCTCCCGCGCTCCGAAGATAGCGAACATGTCCGCCAACTTCGCCCTGCATCTCGGCGACGTGACGGGAATGGAAATGCCCGCCGCCATAAGGGAGGTGAATCGAGGCATCGAGGCACTGCGGCGGGAGGGCAGACTGGGCAAGGAGGACCTGGCATCCTTCGCATCCATGGAGGGCATGGATGAGATGGACGAGCTCATCGACACCATGTGCAGCGGTGATGAGGGGGGCAGGTCGCTGTACTTCATCACCAACGTGGGCATCCTCGATTGGGACACCTCCATAGACAGGTCGTTGGGCATAAGGAGGGCGTACATGGCCTATCCGGGCATAAGCCCGCCCACATTGGGGGTGGTATGTTGCGGCCACAACGGGGAGCTGCACCTAAGCATGGGCCATTACGAGGGACTCCCGGCCGAGCTGGCCGACGAGCTTCTGGAGACGGTCCTGCGCTACGTGAGCGGATGATCAGCGCTTCTTCAGCCCCTTGCGAAGCCTCAGAAGCGACAGCACTTTAGCCAGGCCCTTCTCGCGGTAGAGGGCGTCCATCATCGCGCGGTTATGCTCCAGGGTCTCTTCGTCATAGGGCGACCACCAGAGGTCGCGGGGGAACTTGCCGTTGTCCACATGGACGTGGTGGGGCTCCATCAGCTCCATCATGCCCCATTGGCCATGGGTGCGGCCGAAGCCGCTCTCATCCCTCCCTCCCCACGGAGTCGCCGGCAGGCCGTAGGTGTAGAGGACGTTGTTCACGACGACCGTGCCGGCGCGCAGCGCCGAGGCGACCCTCTTGCCCCTCTCCAGGTCCTTGGTCCACACCGATGCGCTGAGCGCGAATGGGGAGTCGTTGGCGAGCTTCACGGCATCGACGTCGCCCTCGAAGGGGGCCACCACCACCACGGGGCCGAAGGTCTCCTCCTTCCACAGGTCGGAGCCGGGAGGGAGGTCGGCCACCACCGTGGGCATGAAGAAGCTTCCCTCCATGCCCTCGGGCCGGGAACCGCCCGCCAGCACACGGCCGCCCTGTTCCACCGCCCGGCGCACCTGATCCTCCATCTCCCCCACCGAATCCTCGTCGATCATGGCCCCCACCGACACCGAGGGGTCCTCGAGACCGTCCCCTTGGCGGAGCGACTCCATCTTATGCAGGAGGAGGTCGAGGAAATGGGAGTAGACATCTTTGTGCAGCAGTATCCTCTTCACCGCGACGCAGACCTGCCCCGAGTTGACGAAGGCGCCCCACAGGGCGCCCGAGGCCGCCCTCTCGATGTCAGCGTCCTCCAGCACGATCATGGGGTCCTTGCCTCCCAGCTCCAACGTCACGGGGGTGAGCCGCTGCGCCGCCGACTCCATGACCTTGCGGCCCACTTCGCTGCTGCCGGTGAAGACCACTCTGTCCACGTCCGACGCGGCCAGCGCCCTTCCCGTGCCGGGACCGGAGACCGCCTTGACCAACCCTTCGGGGAATCCAGCCTGCTGGAAAAGCTCCTCGACGAGCTGGCCGCTCAAAGGGGTGTGCGCCGAGGGCTTGATCACCACGCCGTTGCCGCAGGCCACGGCCATGACCGTCTGGCTGAAAGGTATCGCCAGCGGGAAGTTGAAAGGCGCGATCACGCCCACCACGCCGAGCGGACGGTAGGAGACATAGGACTTCCTGCCCAGGTAGCGCATCATGGTCTCCAGGCCGCCTTGGTGTATCTGCAGCGAGTCGGGGTGGCGCTTCAACCATCCCATGCAGTAGTCAACCGCCCCCAGCGAGGCCATGAGATCGTTGCTCATGGCCTCCGCCAGCGGTTTGCCGGTCTCCTTGGAGACAGTGGCGCATATCTCCTCGGACCTATCGGTCATCAGCTGCAACAACCGGGTGAGCATCGTCACCTTCCTCTTGCGGCTGGTGGAGACCCATTCGTTCTGAGCCCTGCGGCAGGACCTGATGACGTGCTCCAATGAGCCAGCGTCATGAATCGGGACATTGCCCATCTCCTCGCCGCTTATGGGGCTGAACGATGGCAGAGTGGAATCGCGGTACACAGGATGTAAAGGAACCGCATGATAGAAAACGTTGATGCACGAAGGTCATGCTGATATAGAATGTCGCTTCTTTATGATGGAGGCGTTTCCGCCGGGAGGTTGAGATGAGAGGACCGTTTCCGGACAAGATGGGCCCGTTGTTCATCGCTCTATCCATCGCCAGCGTCTCCATAGCCTACCTATTCCTGCACATCGATGGGATGATGTCCCTCTTCCTGCTCTCCCTTCCGGTCTCGTACATCGTCCTGGGCTCCCTGATCAAGTACGGGGACCAGGCCTATGATGTTGGCTGTTTCGATCGGAGGAAGGCCTTGGCCTTGTCGTTCCCCAGCGGAATATGGCTGGGTTATATGATGATAAACGACATGGCGACGGCCACCATCGGGCTCGGAATGCTCATCGGCCTGCTGCTGGCGGGAAAGTATGACAACCGGGGCTTCATAGTAGGCTTCCTGATAGCCATCGTCATGGCGGCCGCCGGCATCCTGGAGGGGAGTCTGCAGTTCAGCCTCGGCGGCGCCGCCCTGCTCGTGGCGGCGACCTTCATCGATGAACGGGCCAACGATATAGAGGGGGTTGACGACCTGGAGACCTGGTGGCACTGGGCGCTGCACCAGCGTCCCTTCCTGAAGATGGCGGTGCTCGGCCTCTGCGCAATAGGCGTGTTCCCCTCTTTCGCGTATCTCTTCATGTTGCTGAGCTTCGATTTCGGATACAGCCTGGTGGACTGCGTCTCCGCCGGCAGGAGCGGCCGTCCATGAGGCGCGTTGACGTGGCGGTCATCGGCGCGGGCGTGTCGGGCAGCGTCTGCGCCCGCCGCCTCGCCGAGCTCGACCCGTCAGCGGACATCCTGGTGCTCGACCGTCTCTCCGAACGCCGCTACGACCGTTACCATGCCAGTTGCGGCGAGGCCCTCAGCCTACGGTCGTTCAAGGAGTCGGCGCTGCCGTTGAGGCACGTCAGGGACAGGATACACGCGGTGAGGGAGCATTGGCCCGGAGGCATAGTCATAGAGGAGAAGTCCGAAGGGGCGGTCATCGACCGGCCGTCGTTCCTGCGCTCGCTGCACAGCGAACTGGAGGGAAGGGCGGAGCTTGAGAAGGCATCGCTGCGCAAGGCGGTCCGCGAAGGAGGACACATCATCCTCCGCACCGATGGGGGAGAGATATGCTGCCGCACCGTGGTGGGCGCTGACGGGGCCTTCTCCACGGTGCGCCGGTCGCTTTTCGAGGAGGTCCCCGCGGCCAGCATCCCCGTGGAGCAATACCTCGTCGATGAAGAGGCCGAGCAAGGCGTGATCGAGTTCTTCTACGGGGAGAGGTATCGGGGAGGATACCGGTGGAGATTCCCCTACGGGGACATGTCCAACCAAGGTTTTCCCCGCGGATGCGACGATCGGCCCCGGCGGGCGGTGGAGAAGGGCGGGAGGCATATCCCCATCGGCGGCGTCCGCAAGGTGGCATCCACTGGCGCCTGCCTCCTGGGGGACGCCGGTTCCATGGTGAACCCGCTGTCGTTCGGAGGGATCAGGGTGGCCATGCTCTCAGCGACCAAGGCCGCGGAGGCCATTGCCTCCCAGGACATGGGTTCGTATCAGCGTTGGTGGTCGGGTAGCGGTTTCTCCGACCCCCTTTTCCAAGAGGCATATGGGGCCTGCAAGGCATGGGACGACCGCAGGATGGAGCTGTTCATGAGACCTTTCGCTCAAGGATACCGGACCCTCCCGATGCTGGCGGCCCTTTTGAGAGGAGGAGAGGACTCCCGGGTGGCACGCGCCTTCCTGAAGTCCTTCAAGTACGGGTGGTAATATGGAGTTGGATGTTCTGGTTATTGGGATGGGGCCCGCGGGAAGCGGGGCGGCAGCTGCCGCCGCCGCTGCGGGCGCCAAGGTGCTGGCGGTTGACAGGAAGCGCGAGATCGGCTCGCCGGTGCAGTGCGGGGAGGTCATCGGGCGCTCCCTCCTTCTGCGTTCGGGCCTGAAGCTGCCGCGTCAGGCCGTGAGCTCCACCCAGGACCACACCCGTTTCCACATCGGCCGCGAGCTGACCCTCAGCAACCACGGGGAGCAATGGGCGTCGGTGACGGTGGAACGGAAGATCCTGGACAAGCTGCTGGCTGCCAAGGCAGCGGAGGCGGGGGCTTCGGTGCATGCTGATAGCGCCCTGACATCCCTCTCTATGGACGGGGACCGCGTGACATCCGCCACCGTCAGGATGCGCGGTGTCGAGAAGGAGGTGGAACCGAAGGTGGTGGTCGCCGCCGACGGGGTCCATTCGACGGTGGCCAAGATGGCGGGGGTGTGCTGGAACGCGGAGGACATGGTGGCCCGCGGCGCCGAGTTCGAGATGGTCTCGAAACGCGCCTTGCCCCGATGCATGCAGATATTCCTTGAGGAGGAGGTCGGTCTCGGATACGGCTGGATAATCCCCAAGGGCAGGGACAGGGCCAATGTGGGACTCGCCGAGGTGGGTCCGGCGGAGAGGATGCGCCAGAGGGTCATGGGATGGATAGAGGACAATCCCATAGTGTCCTCATATTTCGACAGTGGGTCGGTGGTCGAGGTGAAGACAGGGGACGCCCCCGTACCAGGATTCCAAGGAGGGCCCTCCCTGGGCAACATCCTGTTCGCCGGCGATGCCGCCGGCCAGACCCTGGCATTCGTGGGGGAGGGCATCATACCCGCATACCTCTGCGGCCTGGTCGCGGGGGAGGCGGCCGCCCTCGGCCCGGAGTCCTACGACCGCAGCCTGCGGGCGGTGATGGGCGAGGAGCTGGGATACGGAGGGGAGGTCAAGGACGCCATATTGGGCATATGGCATGACCCCTCCCTCGACGCCCGCCAACGCTACCTGGCCGCGGGCCTGCTCATGAGCGAGGCCGTCCCCCCTGGCGAGCTGGAGGCGTTCGCGGGGGCGGCGGAGGAGATGGACCTGGGAGGGCTGCGCCGCCTGCTTTCCGGCTCGCAGGGCCTGAAGGTGAGCAGGATGAGGAGGGCGTGAGAATCTAAATACCGATTCTCCGATACGCTGGTATCATGAGCACCGAGCTGCGCAGGGACCTGGAGTCCAAATGCGCCGACATGGACGTTCCGCTGATGGGCATCGCCGACGCGAGCGCCTGGGACGAACCTCCGTTCCATCCATTCGTGCCCCCGGAGGCGAGGCCGAGGAGCATAGTGCCTCTGGCGCGCAGCGTGGTGGTGATAGGGATCCCGTTGCCGATGCCCGCCATCGACAGCGCTCCATCCATATGGTACGCGGAGACCTACCGGACGGTGAACATGCTTCTCGACAGCGCCTGCTACCGCCTCTCCGTCTTTCTGGAGGAGAGGGGGCACCCGTCCGCCTACATTCCGCGCGACGGCTATGCGGGCATCGAGGCGTTGAAGCGCGAACCGGCCGCCTTCTTCTCCCACCGCCACGCCGCCGTCCTCGCCGGCATGGGCGCGTTCGGGGTGAACAACTCCGTGCTGACCCCTCGTTTCGGTCCGAGGGTGAGGTTCACCTCCCTGATCACCGGCGCGGAGCTGCCCGCCGACGCTCCTTTGGAAGAGGATCTGTGCATCGATTGCGGTCTCTGCGCAAGGAAGTGCCCAGCCGCGGCCATCGACGAGCGCGGTTATCCGGAGGGAAGGACCGATGCGCAGGCGTGCATCGCTTACACCGAAGGCCTGAGCCGAAAAGGAATATCCCCCTGCGGGATGTGCGTCCGCGTCTGCCCGGTGGGGGAGGACCGTGACCTTTGGAGGAACAAGGACGTCTCCACCTATGACCAGGAAGGCCCAAGGTCGCAGTGGGGGCACATCAGGCGCCACGGGGTAAGATGATGGGCGCAGGACACGGCCATCCGGAGCTCAGGGGCAGACGGCTCGGAGTGAGTGTGCTTCTCAACATGCTCATCACCGCGGCCCAGCTTCTGGGCGGCGTCCTCACCGGCAGTCTGGCCCTCATATCGGACGCCCTGCACAACCTCACCGACGTCCTCGCCCTCTCCATGTCCTGGGTTGCCACCAGGCTGCGCCGTAAGAGATGCACCCCTCAGAAGACCTTCGGTTACAAGCGCGCCGAGCTCATGGCGGCGCTGGTGAACGGCCTGGTGCTCTTCGCCGTCTCCCTCTTCCTCATCGTGGAGGCCTATCAGCGCCTTGCCGACCCACAGGTCATCGATGGCGCCCTGCTGCTGATCCTCGGCGGCGCCGCGGTGGGGGTGAACGGCTTCTGCGCCTGGCTGCTCCATGCGGATTCCCGCGAGAACCTCAACATGAAGTCCGCCTACCTGCACCTGCTGACCGACATGGCCACCTCCTTGACGGTGATGGCGGGCGGAGCGGCGATGATCGTCTGGCAGGCGTATTGGGTGGACAGCGTCATCACCATCGCCATCAGCCTGGCGCTGATGTATTTCTCGGGCAAGCTGATACTCGATGCGGTGCGCATCTTCATGCAGTTCGCCCCTCCCGACCTGGACCTGTTCTCCATGGAGGACGAGGTGGCCTCGATGGACGGCATCGACGGCCTGCATCACATACATGTGTGGCAGCTCAGCGAGTGCGAGGTCCATATGGAGGCCCACGTCTCCCTCACCGAGGACCTGCCGGTGTCCGAGGCCGACCGCCTGCTGACCGAGGTGGAGAGGCATTTGATACAGGAGCACGGGATAAACCACGTCACCCTGAGGCCGGAGCACCGGCCCAGCTGCCCCCCCGACCTGGTCATACAGGACCCTGACGAAGAGCACAACCACCTTGAGGACGAGGAGGCATGAGATGCCCCGCTCCTTGAGCGAGCTCTATGTGGCGCTGATCAAGCGCAGCTTCGCCAGCCGCTTCGCCTTCTCGCGGCTGACCAGGGTCCCCGTGCTCAAGAGGGCGATAGGGAAAGCGTTCTTCGACGGCGACGACATGATGATACTGCCCCGCGACAACGCGGCGAGGGTCATAGACCTGGACATCGAGGTCGACGCCGGCAGGGACGTCGTCCTCCCCTCTGATGTGCTGAAGGAGATGATACGCGGCCACGATGGCGCCACGGTGATGCGCCATTGCATCTGCCGGGACTCCAACGGATGCGAGGACTACCCCCGCGAGCTGGGATGCGTGTTCCTTGGTCCGGGGGCGTCGAGGATACCCGAGTCCCTGGGCCGGAGGGTGTCCACCGCCGAGGCCCTGGAGCACGTGCAGCGCTGCCAGGACGCGGGGCTGGTGCATCTCATCGGCAGGAACAAGCTGGACAGCCTATGGCTGAACACTGGGCCTAAGGAGGAGCTCCTGACCATATGCAACTGCTGCCCCTGCTGCTGCCTGTGGAAGATGATACCGTTCCTGGATGATGATCTGGGCCGCAGCATCAAGCCCATGCCCGGTGTCAGCGTGGAGGTGGGCGAAGGCTGCATAGGCTGCGGCAAATGCGCGGAAGGGTCATGCTTCGTTGACGCGATAACTCTGTCAGAGGGCAGGGCACAGATAAACAACGAGATGTGCAGAGCTTGCGGAAGATGCGCCGAGCTGTGCCCCCGGGGCGCGATCGTCCTAAAGTTCGAGGGCGATTCAATGGACGAGGCCGTGAAAAGATTGGCGCCGTTGCTTGACGGCGCCCCTCTGGAGGCCGCCCCGCCCAAGAATCATGGTTGAGAAGCGGGTTCAGAGCGCTCGACGGCGCCGCAGCCCTTCAACGACCAGCGAGGCGAACTCCTCGGTACCCAGGTTTCCGCCGAGGTCGCGGGTGCGGCCGCCGGCCGCAACGGTCCCGCGCAGAGCGGAACGCAGGGCGTCGGCCTCGTCCTCCATATCGAGGTGCTCGAGCATCATCGCCGCCGAGAGCAGGGCGGCGCTGGGGTTGGCCACATTCCTGCCGGCGATGTCCGGGGCGCTGCCGTGCACCGGCTCGAACAGGGCATGCCTGTCGCCGATGTTCGCGGAAGGGGCCACGCCCAGCCCTCCGGCCAATGCTGCGGCCTCGTCGGAGAGGATGTCGCCGTAGAGGTTCAAGGTGACGATGACGTCCAACGCCTCCGGGCGGACCACCATCTCCGCCGCCGCGGCGTCCACCAGCATGTCGCCGCAGCTCATATGGGAGCCTGTTGCCGTATCGTAGAACACATCGCGGAACAGGCCGTCGGAGCGGCGCAGCACGTTGGCCTTGTGGACGCAGGTCAGCCTGCTCCTTCCGGATGACTCCCCGTGCTCGCGGGCGAAGCGGCAGATGCGCTCGCAGGCGCGGCGGGACACCCGTCTTCCGAGGGTTACACCGTCCGCGTCGACGGACTCGTCGCCGGTGTACATCCCCTCGGTGTTCTCCCGGACGATGATCACGTCCAGGTCCACCAGGCCCACGCCGGGGGCGAGGTTCTTCACCGGGCGGAGGTTGGCGTAGAGGTCGAGCTCTTTGCGCATCGTCAAGATGGGGGAGCGGTAGCCTTCGGTGCGCAACGGGGTGCTTATGGCCCCGAACAGGGCGGCGTCGGTCCCCTTGATGAGGTCTATGGTCTCTTCAGGGAGGTACTCGCCGCGCCGGGAGTGGCATTCGAGACCCACGTCACCATGGACCAACTCCATCTCAGGCACCAGCTCGCGGAGTGCCGCCTCGGCGGCCCTGATGACCTCCGGGCCGATGCCGTCCCCGGGAAGCACCGCTATCCTCATCCTTCCAGCCCCTCGTCCAGCAGCGCCGCCAACAGCAGCGGCAGCGAAATGGTGGCGTCGCCCTCCACCGTGACCTGGTGGGCGGTCTCCTTGACCTTCCCCCAGGACACCGCCTCGCGTATCTGCGCCCCCGAGAGGGAGCCGTCGTACTCCATCGCCGTGGTCAGGTAAACCGCGTGGTCCAGGCCCCCGCGGAACTGGTTCCACCATATGGTGTGGTGCTTCGATATCCCCCCTCCGACGACGACCGCGCCCGTCTCGGGGGCGTCGAATGTCAGGTCGGACAGCGCCTGCTCGTCGGCGAAAAGGTCTATGCGCAGGTCGCGCCTCTCCTGGTACACCATCCAGAGCTGGCTGCCGAACGAGCCGTCGGTTATGCCGGGGACGAAAACCTTCACCCCCTTCCGGTGGCACCAGTGCAACAGGCTGTCCTCGTCCTCTATGCGCGAGCCCACCTCGTCGATGAGCTCGTGGGTGCTGATGGAGGGTCTGGAGGAGGTTATCTCCTCCAGCATGGGGAGCAGCTTCTCCTCTAGAAGCTCCCCGTAGCATTCGTCGGGAACGAGCACGTTCCCCAGACGGTTCACTCCCTCGTGGCGCAGCTCGGCGTCATCGAGGTTGAAGTCCCCGTGGTAGTAATCCTTCCAAGCGCGGGCGAGGTCATGGTCGAGGGTGCCGCAGGTGGTGATGATAACATCCACCATGCCGCGCCGGACCATCTCCACGATCACGCCCCGGGTCCCGGTGGCCATTATGCAGGCGGGGAAGGAAAGGAAACGCAGGCAGTCGCGAGACCCCATCATCCTGCGCATGACCTCCAAGGCCTGATGCAGCTTGCGGGCGGTGAACCCGCCCGACGAGCCCATGGCATCGATCATCTCCTTAACGCTCATGCCCTCGCGGGGCACTATGTCCTGGACCGGGACCATCTCTCTCATGGTATCGTTGATGGTCTAGTCGGTCAACAATTATAAACAGATTGGCTCCTCAGCCGAGGTACTCCTCCACCTGCCGCTCGATGCCGTCCATGGAGTCGGAGTTGTCGAGCACCTTCCAGCCCTTGGAGCTGAGGCGCAGCATCCTCTGCCTTATGCGTGAGAGCTTGTCGACGGTCTCGAACATCTCCAGGTCGTATCCCCTGTCGACGATCCGGCACATGGCCATCTCCGGCGGGGTGTCGACCAGTATCAGATGCTCAGGCATGGGAAGCACCTTGGCCACCAGGTAGTACCCCTTCTCGACCAACGGGTCGGGCAGATAGGCGACGGCCATTATGTATCGCACGAACACGATGTCGTCATAGGCCCTCCAGCGACGCATCCGCGCCAGGCTTATCAGCACGTCGAGTATGAAGAAGACCGTGGCGAAGGCCTGCATCCCCTTCCCCTCCCCCTGCAGCAGCCGCCGCGATATCCTGCCGGTGATCAGCTCCGAGGGGTGGGTGTGCACATGGCTGCTCCTGCCCCTCTTGGCAAGAGCGGCCGAGAGCGCATCGGCCACGGTGTTCTTGCCGCATCCGTCCATGCCATCGATGATATACCAGCCCATTTCAGAACCCCAGCATTACCATGAGTGCGGCGGTGGCTATCGGTGTTATCAGGTTGTCGTACTTTCCCGGGCTCAGCAGCTCCACCGCCGCCACGAAAAGCCCAGCCGCAAGCGCAACCAGCGGGAGGGGGATCTCCGGTATCGAGGATATGGTGTAGTGCCCGCCGGCGATCAGCATGTCGTAGAAGACAAGGACGACCATGGTCATCACGAAGGTGGCGGCGAAGGCCGCCGCCGTCCCCTCCAATGTCTTACCCTTGTATATGACCCGCTTGCCGTGGCGCTTCCCCACCAGACTGCTGAAGCCGTCGCCGTAGGTCATGGCTATTATCCCTATGGAGGCGGCGACGAAGCTCTCGAAGAAGACGAGAACCATCACGGCGATGGTGCAGGCGTAGAAGAACAGACCCAGGGAATGCCCCTCCGCCGAAACCTGGCCGATCATGTTGCGGCGCAGGATGTCCATTTTTGATACGGGCGATGCGATGAGCAGCAGGGCCATGAACGGGAAGGCGAAGAACAACAGCATCGGCAATTGGCTCTCGTACATCCACCAGATGAAGACGAAGTTCCCCGTGAGTATGTGGAGGACCTTGCGGGTGTCGATGTCCACATTCTTCACCCTGAGGAGGATGAAGATGGCCATGACTGCGCCGAGAAGCAGATAGACCAGCAGGGTTGCCAACAGGTCCTCTAGGGAGAACATCTCCTTCTGGAAAGCGTAACAGATATTTATTGACTTGCGGTTTGTTAATCCGGTCGAGAACGATGATGGTCATTGCGAGAACGATGGACTACGACGAGCTCTTGCAGTCGCTGCAGGGGAGGGCGGTGCTGTGGTGCTGCCGCACCTGCGCCCGACTGTGCGGAATCGCCGGCGACGAGGCGGTGGACCGGCTGGAGCAGAGGCTCCGCCAGGACGGCGTTGAGCTGTCGCGGTCGGTTTCGGTCAGCGCCTCCTGCCTTGCGGACAGGGTGCAGGCGAAGACCTCCGAGGAAGGCCTGGAGGATGCGGACATGGTGGTGGCTCTGTGCTGCGACGTCGGCGCAGAGGTACTGGCCTCAGCGCTGCCCAGGACGCGGATCCTGCTCCCCACCGCGACCTTGGGCCAAGGGGTCAGGGATGCCGACGGGCTGATAGTGCTCCGCCGCTCCGCCGTCCTGGAGCTTCCCGAGGGCGGTGTCGCCGCCGAGGACGCCTGCCGTTCCTTGGGGATGTTCAGCGGCCCCTTCGTCTGAAAAGGCCTGGCCATCGTACCAGTGAAAAAACCATTTATATCATTATCAGCATTCAGAGGGAAATTCTAGGGGATATCTGCATGGTTAGCATACTTGACAACATGTTGTATATGGTCCCCATCGCGGGTCTGGCAGCCCTTGCGTTCGGTTACCTGTTCTACCGGGACATATTCTCCCGCGAGAAGGGTACGGACGAGATGAACACCATCTACGAAGCGATCAAAGATGGTGCGATGGCATACCTGTCCCGCCAATACAAGACGATTGGTATCATCAGCGTCGTTATCGCCGCCCTGATCTTGGTGGCTGGAGAGGCATTCGGTGTGAACCTGCTCGGATGGGAAGTGGCACTGTCCTTCCTTCTCGGTGCGGGCTTCTCCGCGCTCTCCGGCTTCATCGGCATGTACGTTGCCGTAAACTCCAACATCAGGACGGCCAGCGCTGCAAGGAGGACCCTCAAGGAGGCCTTCCATGTCTCCTTTAGGGGAGGTGCCATCTCTGGTATTGCTGTGGCGGCACTCAGCCTGCTGGGCGTTTTCGCGCTCTTCATGGTCTTCGAGGCCCTCGCAGGGGACATAGGGATAGCTCTTGAACACGTCGTCGGTTACGCCTTCGGCGCCTCCATGGCCGCTCTCTTCGCCCAGTTGGGCGGGGGAATATACACCAAGGCCGCCGACGTCGGCGCTGACCTGGTGGGCAAGGTGGAGGCCGGCATACCCGAGGACGACCCGCGCAACCCCGCGGTCATCGCCGACCTGGTCGGCGACAACGTGGGAGACTGCGCCGGCCGCGGTGCCGACCTGTTCGAGTCCACCGCCGCCGAGATCATCGGTGCGATGATAATCGGCCTGGCGCTGTACCGCGTCATGGGCGCATCGCCTCTGGGGCAGGACATAGTGTGGGTGATGTTCCCGCTGGTCTTCCTGTCCTTCGGGCTCATAGCCGCCCTGATCGGAATATACACCGTTAAGCTGAAGGATGATGACTCGTCCCTGCACAGCGCATTGAACCGCGGTTACTTCGTCACCGCCGGTCTATCGCTGGCGTTCTTGGCCGTGATATCATACCTGATGCTCGGCGATTACTCGGGGATACTGCCGTACTTCATCGCTCTAGGCGTCATCGGCATCGTCCTCGGCATCGTGATCGTTTACGTCACGCAGTACTACACCGCCGGTGAATACCGCCCGGTGAAGGAGATCGCTGAGGCATCGGAGACCGGTCCGGCGACCAACGTCATATCCGGCATATCGGTGGGAATGGAGACCACAGTGCTGCCCGTTTTCGCCATCTCTGCGGCCCTGGGCGGCAGCTTCGCCGTCGGCTATGTCGCCGGCGCCGAGGTCCTGGGGCTCACCCAGGTGGCGGACCTGTTCGTGGCCGGCCTCTACGGCACCGCGATAGCGACCATAGCCATGCTCTGCTCCTCGGCGTTCATACTGGCCGAGGACACCTTCGGACCGATCACCGACAACGCCGGAGGCATCGTGGAGATGAGCAACCTGTCCACCGACGTGCGCGTGCGCACCGACATGCTGGACTCCGCCGGCAACACCACCAAGGCCCTCACCAAGGGCTATGCGATGGCCACCGCCGGCCTGGCAGCGTTCCTGCTGTTCGCCGCTTACTTCGAGATAGTGGCCGACATCCAGGGCCTGTCGCTCTACGAGACCTTCGATGTCAACCTCGGCGACCCGCTGATATTCATCGGCGGTCTGATCGGCGGGATGCTGGTCTTCATATTCACCGCCCTTGCCATAAGGGCGGTGGGGAAGACCGCGTTCACCATGATCAACGAGGTCCGCAGGCAGTTCCGCGAGTACCCCGGCATAATGGAGGGCACGGAGAAGCCCCGCTACGATGAGTGCGTGGATATAGCCACCAAGGGCGCCCTGAAGGCGATGGTCCTTCCAGGCATGCTGCCCATCCTCTTCCCGGTCGTCTTCGGCCTCAGCTACCGCATGATGGGCCTAGAGATAGCCCCGCAGGCGGTGGGCGCGCTGATAATGGTCGGAACCATAGTCGGCATACTCATGGCCAACTTCCTCAACAATGGGGGAGGCGCCTGGGACAACGCCAAGAAGTACATCGAGGAGGGCAAGCACGGCGGCAAGGGCTCGCAGGCCCACGCCGCCGCCGTGGTCGGCGACACCGTCGGGGACCCGTTCAAGGACACCGCCGGGCCGTCGATACACGTGCTGGTCAAGCTGTTGGCCACCGTCACCCTGGTGACCGCGGGCCTGTACATCATCTGATGCGCACCCGCTAAACCCCTTTTTATATCTTTTATTATCTGGCCTCATTCTGAAGGCACCCTCAACTTTTAAATAAGAGCTCAATAATCCAGAGAGCATCCATAGAGGGCCGTATCATGTACATGTTGAATAGAACCGAGAAGGTCGTGCGCATACCGCCGGCCAAGCTCCATGAGGACATCGACAAGGTGACCGGCCAGCTCACCTGCGAGTCCTTCGAGGGATACGTCGAGGGCGACGAGCTCACCGTCCTCATAAGCAACGTCAACCCCGTCGGACTGGGCCGAGTGGTCCACGGGGACGGCGCCGTGTACCAGGAGGTCAACTACGACCAGCTGGTGTTCCGGCCTCAGATGCAGGAGGTCATCGAGGGCACGGTATGCGAGGTGCTCAAGTTCGGAGCGTTCGTCCGGTTCGGCCCCTTGGACGGACTGCTGCACATCAGCCAGATCATGGATGACCGCATCCACATAGACTCGGACAACCAGCGTCTGGTGGGCAAGGACCACAGCCGCACCCTGGGGGTGGGGGACCGCGTCCGCGCCCGCATAGTCTCGCTGAGCCTGAACGAGCGCAACCCCCGTGAGAGCAAGATAGGGCTGACCATGAGGCAGCCCGGCCTCGGAAAGCTGGAATGGCTGGAGGAGGACCGCAAGGCCAAAGGTGAGGCGGAATGATCGACCGCGCCTGCAAGGTCTGCAGCCTCATATCCACTGAGGAGTCCTGCTCCCGCTGCGGCGGGCAGACATCGAGGGAATGGCAGGGCTACGTGGTGGTCATAGACCATGAGAAGTCCGACATCGCCAAGAAGATGGGCATAACCTCCAACGGCAGGTACGCCCTGAGGGTGCGCTAGATGCCCGCCCGAGGCCGCCGCCTCCCCCTGGATATGAGGGGGGAGCTGGCGAGCCCCTTCGGCGATCTGATAGACGAGAAACGTCTTAGCGAGAAGAGAGACGGCGCGATGCTGCTGACGGTGGGGGACGTGGTGTCCCTCAGCGCCAGGAGGGCGGGCGTCGTCCCCCGGCTGTCGGTGTACGACGGCCGCAGCGAGCGGCGCGAGATGAGCGAGTACTCCCGGCTCGTGGACGAGCGGGAGGAGGAGCGAATCAGCGTGGAGAACCCCGCCGGGACGGTCACCGCCGAGCTGATGGACGCCATCGAGAAGGCCTTGACCGAAGGGGGCCCATGGAACATCAAGGTGGAGGGGGAGGAGGACCTCGCCGTGCTGGCGTGCATCCTCTTGGCCCCCAAGGGCACCTGGGTGGTCTACGGCCAGCCGGGGGAGGGCATGGTCCTGGTCGTCACCGACGACGAGGCCTTGGAAAGGACGAAGGAACTCTGGAACAGAATGGAGGAGTTGGAATGAAGATAGAGGTCACCGACAAAAGGGAGAACCCGCTGCAGGAGAGGACGGAGTTACACTTCGTAATCGACCACTCCGGCGAGGCCACTCCCGCGCGCAAGAGCGTGATCACCGCCCTCGCCAAGGCCGTCAAGGCCGACGAGGACAAGATAGTGATAGAGAGCATAGAATCGCAGTACGGCAAGAACAAGTCCGTCGCCTACGCCAAGGTCTACGACTCGGTGGAGTCGGCGACGAGACTGGAGCGCAAGCACCTGCTGGTTCGCTCCGGAGTGGGCGCTCAGCCCCAGCCGGAGGAGGAGTGATCATGACGAAGAAGGACAGCTACGAGATAGACGGCGACAAGCTGGTGAGGAAGAAGCCGGTCTGCCCCAAGTGCGGCCCCGGCGTCTTCATGGCCGAGCATGCCGACAGGACCTCCTGCGGGCGCTGCGGCTACACCGAGTTCAAGAAGAAAGAGTGAGCCCTGCTCATTCAAGCTCCCCCCTCTCTCCCCGGGAGCCTTCCAGGATCCAAGGCCGTCCCTCGGCCCCTTCCCCAAACCGGTCCGGAGCGTTCTACCACAGGGCCTGTGGTGTAGCTAGGATATCACCGAGGCCTCCGGAGCCTCAAACCCGGGTTCGAATCCCGGCGGGCCCGCCACAACACCATCGTCGAACCGCGCCCCGCTCATATGGCGCCGAACACCTGAGGTTCATACGTTCCCGCGACGAGTTTCTTTGCAGAACGATCCAATTTTTGATCCATCCCGTATAGACGGTCGCTCGGGCAGGGAAAAATACTTCACCTTCGCCGACCGATTCCATACACGAGCGGAAGAGGAGGTTGACGGTAAATGGCTGACGAACATATGCATGTGGGCGTCGGAAAGCGACTGCTGGCGCAGCTCTTCGATCTGATAGTGATTCTCGTCATATTCTGGTTCATAGGGTCGCTCATCGCGATCGCCTATGGGAAGGGGGGCTTCGGCGGTTTCCAGATGACCGGTACGCCTGCAATGATATCCAACGTCACAACGGTGGTATTGGTTCTGCTATACTTCATCGTCCTGGAGGCCAGGAATGGACAGACCCTGGGAAAGAAAATCATGGGTATACGGGTCGTGAGCAAGGACGGTTCCCCGGTCGGTCTGGGGACCTCTGCCGTCCGCAATGTGCTCAGACTCATCGATGCCATAGCCTTCTACCTGGTCGGCGCCCTCTTCATCTGGACCTCGTCCAAGAAGCAGAGGTTGGGCGACATGGTGGCAGGGACCGTGGTCATCAAGGCATGAAGTCGAGATTCGTAACGCTCCGACCATCCCTCAATCGTACCTTCAGGCTCCATGACCATTTTTAAGGAGTGCTGTGCTGACGCTGGGATGTACCTGCGCGGCCTTGGGACATGGTCTCGACAGTTTACAAAAAATATCTCCTTGGTGATTGAATCGATGGCATAATTTTTCGGTCTTTGTTGATTTCAAAACCTTGCTGGAACCGTTTCAAGAACCTTCGCGATTGAGACAATATCTCGAATCATTGCATCTTGTCTCCGGATTAAATTAAACACTTCATGGAGTAACTCCCGATAATATAGGGAACGGTTCTTGAAACACAGCCTTCGAGGTGTGGAACACCGCAGCATCAGGGCGTTTTTGTTAGGGATCGGCTCTGAATCGCACATATCCAGCGAACAATTTGCTCGCGAACGGCATATCCATCGTTCGGATCGCCGCGTTTCACGGAGGTGTAATAATATTCCGAAAACAGAATCCGGGTGGTTTTAATCGTGTCCAGGTCGGGTTAGGACGTTCGGCCAACCCCCTCGGTGATGGAGCGGCCAGTAGGCGCTTTTTGTTAAAGTAAAAGGTGAGAGGGTTTTTGACGCTCGCGCTAGCAGGCTGGCGCGGTGCCGCAGCGGCAACGCCGCCCGGTCCTTTCGCTCAGCGTCTGCGCCGCATGAGTATCAGCGGCAAGGCCAGCAGCGCCAGGACTGCCATGGCGCATACGGAGGAGCATATCTCGTCCACTGCCGCCTCCACGCTCTCCACGCTTAAGGTCTGAGTGGAGAAGTGGGGCACGTAGACCGCCAGATGGTAGGTCCCGTCCTCCTCGATCAACGCGTACATGCCATCGCCCGACTCTGTGCCGGTGGCGGCGAGAACGTCACTCAGCTCCCCCTCGTTGACCACTTGGTCATTCAGGGTCACGGAGAGTTCCTGGGACGCGTCCAAGGTCTCATCGTCGAAAGTGACGATCATCACCTTGCCATCGGGCTTGTCGGATGAAAGATCCAGTTCCATGCCGTCATCCCTGACCTCGGACATCTCCATCCCGTATCCGCGCACATAGGAGTTCTCCACCGATACAGCATCGCCATCTCGGGTGAGGACCGCCATCTCATTGCTTATCTTGCCTTCCGATATGGCGTCAGATATCATCTCCGCCGTATCGGCATCGGCGAAGTAGGGCATCGTCCTGAAGAACAGCTCCCCGTCATCGGCGGTCACGTTGACATAGACGTCGTCAGTGACATTGTCCAAGGTTATGCTGCCGTTGCCGACCACTATCATCGAGGAGACGTTCCCGCCGGTCAGATGGACAGCCTGCCTGTCACCGTTCTCCATCTCATCCGCCTCGATGCCGTCTGCGAGCATGAATGAGACGTTGGCAGTGTTTTCAGACGAGACCTTGATCGCTGAGGTCGGGTTGTTATGCACCATCATCCGATCGCTGTTGTTCCATTGGGCGAAAACCGATCCCGCGACCCTCATGTCATCAGGAGCGAAGTCTTCCATGTACACAGTGCGGAAAACATCGGTGTACTCCTCACCAGTGCGCACCGAGTAGTTGCTCAGCTGCCCTGTGGTCTCATTATGGGAGAATTCGACGAAATGCCCTTCCGCCGCTCCATCGTCATACGTAAACATGCCGAACAACTTTCGCTCCTCGGCGATCTGGGTCATGTTATTGACTCTTTCCTCAATCTGATTCTGGTTCATCTGCTCGCCAGGGGAGAACCCTATCTCCGGGACATTATTCCCGAAGGGAGGCCCTGGAGCGTCAGGCGTCTGGGCGCTGACTAGTGCCGCTCCCGTCGCCATCAGCATCAATGCCGCGACGGCTATTGACAAAGATACACTCACCGCTTTATTCACTATCAATCACCTATATACTTTCGTGGGCATATACATTATTTATATATTATGACGAAGAAACGAAACTTGATAATATTAGAAAAAGGTCGAGGAGGCCATCGGACCGTAAACTGTCCCCGCAATGGAGAGGATGCTTGGGTTTCTCCGCAGCCATTCACTCGTTAGGACGGCGGCCGCGCCTCTGAACGCCTTTACATGGAACACTTTGCTCGCCGCAAGCTTCCGACCGTGGCAAGGTCGGTCACGTCTCGTCGCATTCCGATGGCAGCGCCGACCAAACGCGGCCGTTTCGGCGAGAACGGCGCTTCGGGACGCGTTCCAGGCCGCGATGCTGAAGAGCCCCCGCCATCGCCCACGAATGTTTGGGTCACAGGGTACGGACGTAGGTCCGATTGGGCGCCTCCACAGAACACGGCTCAAGCATTGACCGTTTCTTACGGATACGATCTGGGGCAATAGGCCATGCACTTGCCGCAGGCCCTCTCCGGCCTGCTGCCGTCGCCTATCAGCTTCAGCTCGAAACGGCCGCATCTCTGCCAATCGATGGTGCTGTCACGGCTGGGCGGGCGGTCCCTGAATGTCTGGTCGTTGAGGACCTTCATGGCGCAGTTGTCGATGCACTCCCGGCAGTCACCGCACTCGCACTCCCTGGTGGCGGGCGTCTCGAGCAGAGGCATGTCGGTGAGGATCGCTAGGAAACGCTGCCGTGGGCCGAAACGGTCGGTCAGCATCAGACCGTTCTTCCCTATCCAACCCATCCCGCAGGACCGGGCGACCGCTTTCAGAGAGACCGGGCCCACGAGGTTCTCGGTGTCGACCCGCTCGGCGGGATGGACTATTCGGCCGCTGTATCCCGCGGCCTCCAGCTTCTCGACGATGCCTGCGGCCGCTCCCATCATCTTCTTGTTCGCGACCTTGTAGGATTCGCGCAGCGCCTCGCTGGGGCCGTCCTTAGCCTCCCTGACGGCCTCCAACGGAAGCTCGGCGGCCATGCAGATGGCGTTGGGAAGGTCGAAGCGCCCGTCCCCGGTCTTTTTGACGTCGTCGAGAACATCGAAGGGTCCGAAGCCGACCATGTCCACGCCTGAGCGCTCAACGTGCTCGATAATCTCGTTCTGCAGGTCCTTCATACCCGCGTCCCGGATCTCATTGCTCATGGGACTTAAATGCGTTAAATCATTATATGGAACTTGCGAGGCGGCCCTCGTACGAAAAACCGGGCTCTCGTTTCGCCAGCGTAAAGTCGCCACATCCATGTACGTGAGGCAACGAGCCTCCCGTCTCCGAGGCGTCCCGCCCTCTCTCAAAGGGTGGCGCGAAAGCTCATGGCGAACGTTTTTCAACGGCCAAACTCTAACCCCTGAACATGGAACTCACGGCCGCGGAGCAGAGGATGTTGGACGGCGAGGAGGGGGAGGGCGTCCGCAAGGCCATTGAGCTGGTGGTCGCCTTGGGGAAGATATACGGCGCCGAGGGCCTGGTGCCCATCCGCTCCGCCCACATCTCCGGCGTCTCCTACAAGACCATCGGCGACGGCGGCATATCCTATCTGGAGCATGTGTCCGAGGAGTCCAAGGTCAGGGTGCCCAGCACCCTCAACCCCTCCGGCATGGACAGCCAGCGCTGGCGGGAGATGGGCATCAGCGAGGATTTCGCTCGCAAGCAGCTGCATATCATCGAGCTCTACGAGCGCATGGGCGTGGACACCACCTGCTCCTGCACCCCTTACCTGGGCGGCAACCTGCCGCGTCTGGGGGAGCACGTGGCGTGGGCGGAGTCGTCAGCGCTTTCCATGGTGAACTCCATGGTAGGGGCCCGCACCAACCGCGAGGGCGGCCCCGGGGCCTTGGCGGCGGCCATCGCGGGCAGGACCGCCGACTACGGCCTCCACCGGGAGGAGAACCGCGCTCCCACGGTCATCATCGAGGCGGAGACGGACGGCAGCCTGTTCCAGCACTCTCTCCTTGGCCAGGCGGTCGGTTCGGCCATCGGCAACGGCATACCCTACTTCCGCGGCATCAGACCGCGGTGGGAGGAGGCCAAGATCATGGCGGCGGCGATGGCCGCATCCGGGGCGGTGGCGATGTTCCACGTGGAGGGGGTGACCCCCGAGGCCGCTGACCATGATCTCTCCGGCCTGGAGACCGTCCATATGTCCGAGGGAGAGCTGTTACAGGCGCAGGAGAGGCTGACGACCACGGAGGACGCTGACCTCATCGCCTTCGGCTGCCCTCATCTATCCGAACGGGAGATCAAGGAGATGGCCGCCTTCCTCGAGGGCAAGGAGAAAAGGTCCGATGTGACCGTCTGGTTCTGCACCTCCCGCCAGGTCAGGGAGTCGATGCCCCGTGAGGTGGAGGTCCTGGAGAGGTTCGGCCCCGTGCTCGCCGACACCTGCATGGTGGTGACGCCGGTGGAGGGACTGTTCGCCAATAGCGCCAGCGACTCCGCCAAGGCCTGCAACTACCTGCCCACTCTCTGCTCCCAGAAGGTCAGGTGCGATTCCTTCGAGAGGCTCATGGAGGTGGTGCTGTGATCATCGAGGGCCGGGCGATCTCGCCGGGCAGGGCGGAGGGCGAGGTCCTTCTCATCGAGGACGACTTCAGCTTCCTCGGCGGCGTGGACCCTGCCAGCGGCGAGCTGCGCACCGGGCCGGGGGGCAACGTCTCCGGCCGTGTTCTGGTATTCCCCCGCGGCAAGGGCTCCACTGTGGGGTCCTACACCATCTTCGATCTCAGCAGCCGGGACCTGGGCCCCGCGGCCATCATCAACTCCGCCGCCGAGACCATCGTAACCACCGGCGCGGTGATATCGGGGATCCCGTTGGTGGACCGCGTCGACCTGAGCGTGCTGCGCTCCGGCGACAGGGCGCTGGTGGATGGTAACGATGGCAGCGTGGAGCTACTCGGCGTAGAGCTGCGCGAGGTGGTCACCGGCATGGTGCAGCATCGTGATAAGGTCCTGATAATGAGGCGCAGCCACGAAGTCTCCTATTTTCAGGGGATGTGGGGCGGCGTCTCCGGACGCATCGAGGAGGGCGAGTCGCCGACGCAGGCGGCGCTGAGGGAGATGGAGGAGGAGACCGGCCTGGACGCCGAACTGCTCAAGAAGGGCGAGCCGTTCCTCGTGCGCGGCGGCGACACCGTCTGGAGAGTGCACCCTCTACTTTTCAGCGCCGAGGGGGAGCCCCGCATCAACTGGGAGCACAGCGAGCACCGTTGGATACGTCCCCGCGAGCTGCCGGAGAACAGCGTCCCGCGGCTGGACGAGGTGCTGCGCCGCCTCGGCCTCTGAGTCAGACGATGCGGTCGCTCTCCTTCTCGATGAGGCTGAGCTCGTGCTCCTCCAGGCTCTTGCCTTTTATCGTCACGATGAGCACTCCTTTCCTCTCCGCCGTGAAGTCCCTCAGGTTCTGCAGCAGCCGCAGCACGGGAAGGAATTCGTTGTTGGTTATGATGTACTCCATGCCCTCGATGAGCACCGCCGCCCTGCCCCTCTGCAGCCTGTCGGTTATCATCTCCTCCAAGCGATGAAGGTCGCGGGGATTGAACGAGTTCTCTTTGCTCATGCTCGAGAGCCATATCATCGAGCTCTCGTCCATCTCCGCCACCAGCGGGTGCTTGTCCGGTTGGGTGCGGCTTATCAGCAAAGGTTTCATCCCCTGCTCGATAGCGCGGCGTAGGAGGCTCTGCCCCTTGCCCGGGTCGCTGAGGGACATGTAGACCATGCCCGGCTCCAGCTTCTCGGCCGCCATTTCACCCTTCTTCTCGGCGGCGGGGTCCTTCTTCGGCGGCGCTTCCACCGGCCTCACCGGGGCGCTCTCCGACTTCTTCAGGTGCTCCACGATCTTCATCGCCTCGGCGATGCGCAGTCCGGGAACGCTCATTATCTCCTTGGAGCTCAGGGCGTCCAGCGATTCCATGTCGTAGATGCCCGCCTGATTGAGGGTGATTATGTCGTCGTTGCTGAGGAAGCCGAGGGAGGAGAAGGCCTGGCTCACCTGCGAGAGCTGCAACTCCCTGATGCTGATGGCGACCTCCTTGCCCATGATGTCCCAGGTCTTGGCGCTATTGACGCTGGGCTCGTCCACGATCGATATGGAGCGGGAGCGGGTCTCCTTCATGATGTGCTCCCGCCACTGGTTGAAGTAGCTCTGCAGCCGCTGCTCCGCGGCCACCTCGGTCTTGATGTACTCCTCCACATCGAGTCGCTTGTCCTTGCGCATCTGTTGGATGCGCCTTATGAGCTCCCGGGTGTAGCCCTCGGCCTCGATCTCGGGGGTCATCTCGAAGTCCAGGTATATCATGCCCGAGGAGAACTCCACTCTCGACGTGTTGGGCGGGAGGTCGTGGCGGAAGGAGACCATGTTGGGCTCTATCTTGAGGTACTGGCCCTCGATGCCGATCTCGTACTCTCCTCTCTCGACCGCCTTCTTCACCATCTCGGCGGGCCGGCTCTCCAACAGCTTGGCGATCTTGGATGACCACTGGCGGTAGACCTTGCCGATGGCGTGGGGATTGGGGATGACCCTGAGGATGAGGTTCTCCCACTCCTTGTCGGTGGGGACGAACTCGATATCCTTCACGTTCGCCTGCTGCTTGAGCACGTCCTGGAACAGGGCGATGGAGCTGTTGATGTTGTCCGCGTTCCCCTTTATGACCATCTTCTTCATCGGCCAGCGCAGCTTGACCCCGCGGGTCTGCCTCTCGGCGGCGGCGTGCTCGACGATCTCCTGCACCAGGGCCATGCTCAGCTCCAGGCTGTCGTCTATCAGCGTCTCGTTATAGCTGGGCCAGTCGCTCATGTGCACGCTCTCCAGCCTGCCGTCCATGTGGCCGTATATCTCCTCGGTGATGTACGGGCAGAACGGGGCCAGCAGACGGACCGCGCTCATGATCGCGTAATGCAGGGTGAAATAGGCGGCCAGCTTGTCGCTGTCGCCCTCCTCGCTCCACATCCTGTCACGGATGAGGCGCACGTACCAACGGGAGAGGTCCTCTGTGATGTAGTCCTCGATGGCCCGTGCCGCCTTGTGCACGTTGCGCGCCTGCAGGGACTCGTCCACGTTGCGGCGCAGCCTCTCGGTGCGGGAGATCATCCATCGGTCCTCGTTGCGGAAATGGGACTCCATCTCGCCCATCGTCTTGGAATGGGGCTGATAGGAGTCCAGGGCCATGTACGTGGACGCGAAGTTCACCACGTTCCAGAGGGTGTTGAGGATCTTGCGGGCGTTCTTGGGGCCGTCCTTCTGGAATGCCAGGTCCTCCCATGGCGGGTTGGCCTTGAACAGGTACAGCCGCAGCGAGTCCGCTCCGTGCTCCTTGATTATCTCCATGGGCTCGATGACGTTGCCCTTGCTCTTGCTCATCTTCTGCCCCTTGGGGTCGAGGATCCACCCGTGCATCAGAACCTCATCGTAGGGCGCGCGGTCGAAGGATATCACCCCCGATGCGAGCTGGGAGTAGAACCATCCGCGCGTCTGGTCGTGGGCCTCGGTGATGAAGCGCCCGGGGAACCATCTCTCGAAGGCCTTCTCCTCCGACGGGTAGCCCAACTGGGCCCAGGCGGCGACGCCCGAGTCGAACCAGACATCGAGGACATCATGCACGCGGTGCATGTCCCGCGAGCAACGGGGACAGGTGAAAACGATGTGGTCTATCCAGGGGCGATGGGGGTCCATACCCTCCACGTAGCCCCTGCCGTCGCTGAGCTGGTCGAAGGTGCCCACCACCTTCCTCTCCCCGCAGGAGCAGGTCCATACCGGCAGCGGTATGCCCCAGTACCTCTGACGGGATATGCACCAGTCGCGGGCGTTCTCCACCCAGTTCATCTGCCGAGAGCTGCCGGCCCAGTCAGGGCTCCACCTCACCCGGGTGACCTCCTCGGCAATGCGCTCCTTGATGCCGTCTATGCGGATGAACCATTGGTTGGTGTTGCGGAATATGACGGAGGAGCGGCAGCGCCAGCAGTGCCCGTAGCGGTGCTCCGTCCCATGGTGGTGCAGGAGCAGCCCCTTGTCATCGAGATAATCGATGATGTACGGGTTGCTGGCCCTCGCCCTCTGCCCTTCGTACTGCGGTACCGAGGAGTCGAAGCGGCCCGATTCGTCCACGGGGCAGTAAGGCTCCATGCCGTATCGCTTCCCGGTCTCGAAGTCGTCGGGGCCGTGGCCGGGGGCGGTGTGGACGATGCCGGTGTTGGACTCCTCCACGTAATCGGCGAGGACCACCCGGTGGGTCCATTCCGTTTGGGGCAGATGGCCTTCCCCGATGCGGAAGGGGGGGTTGTAGTAACGGCCTTCCAGGCTTCTCCCGTCGAAGGTCTCGATTACCTTGAAGTCATCGTGGCCAGCGAGCTCCGCCACCGACTCCGTCAAGGCCTCGGCGATGATTAACCTCTCCCTCTCGCCCTTGCGGACCATCTCCACTCTGGCGTAGGTCATGTCCGGGTGCACCGCCACCGCCATGTTGGCCGGCAGGGTCCAAGGGGTGGTGGTCCAGATGACCAAGGAGGTGGCGGGGTCGTCCGACAGCGGGAATTTGACGAATATCGAGGGGTCCTCCTCGTCCCAGTACTCGATCTCCGCCTCGGCGAGGGCGGTCTCGCAGCGCGGGCACCAGGACAGGACGCGGTCGTCGTCCATGAGCAGGCCCTGCTGATCGGCGCGCTCGATGGTCCACCAGGCGGCCTCGATGTACTCTGGCCTGATTGTGAGGTAGGGGTTGTCCCAGTCCATCCACACCCCCAGCTGCTTGAACTGGTCGCTCATGCTGCCGTGGAGGTCGAGGGCGAAGCGCCGGCAGTTCTCCACGAAGCGGTCGATGCCGTACTCCTCGATCTCCTGCTTCGATCTGACGCCCACCTCCTTCTCCACCTGCACCTCGATAGGCAGCCCGTGCATGTCGTAACCGGGCTGGTCCCTGACGTTGAGGCCGTTCATCCGCCAGTAGCGGATGAGCATGTCCTTGAGCGCCTTGTTCACCGCGGTGCCGAGATGGATAGACCCAGTGGTGTAGGGCGGGCCATCGAGGAAATAGAAGTCCGGCCCGTCCAGCCTCAGTTTCTTGGTCTTGTTGTAGATGTCCTTGGTGTCCCAGTACCGTTGGGTCTCGGACTCCATCGCCGGTGGGTCATAACTCGGTCGGACCTGCTTTATCATCGCCGTGTCCCTTCCTGGGTCGGGTCTGTCTTGCCCGCCCGAAAGGCGATGTGAAACATCATTTATAAAGGATTGTCCGTTCAAAAGAACATGTCCAGTGATTTCTGGCGCTCGTTCTTCTCCACCTCTTCCCTCCCCCGCATGAGCTTGTCCACCGTGGACGAGACCCTCTCGGGGGAGAAGTCGTGCCTCTCGCAGAGGAACTCCATGATGCCGTCGCGGTCGGGCTCCCTCATGGCGATGTCGTAATCGTCGCTGCCTCCGGTGCCGAGGAATATCTCCATCACCCTCTCGTGGCCTGGCATCTCCATCCCCAGGTGCTCGAGCGCCTCCGTCAGGCCACCGTGCTTCCTTATCAGCGACAGTCCCCGCTTGGGACCGATGCCGGCGACGCCGGTGTTGAAGTCGGTGCCGATGAGCAGGCACATCCCCACCAATGACCTGCGGTCCATCCCTAGCGACTCCAGCACCTTGTCCAGCTCCAGCTTCTCCACCTTGACGCTGCGGTAGATGTTCTTCCCGGGGACCTTCCTCCTCCCGGTGATGTTGATGTTGCGCACCAGCCGCGGGGCGCCGAAGAGGAGGCTGTCGAAGTCCTGGGACGACACGGCCCAGACGTCGCCCTTGCCGCACATGTGCGCCGCCTGGGCCTCGCCCTCCATCGGCGCCTGCACCACCGGCAGGCCCATGAGGGAAAGCAGCTCCCGCGACGAATCCAACACCTCCTTGGTCATGCGCGTCGACTGCGTCGCCTTGCTGTAGGCACGCTCCATGTCGCCCTCCTCCAGGGCGGCCTCCCACTCCTTCATCGCCGCCTCCCGCCGCTCACGCCTCTCCTGCACCGTGTCCAGTTTGAGGTCGTGGACCTCGCCGTCGAAGACGTAGCACGGCCTGATGCCGTGCTCGAGGAGATTGACGTTGCGGTACAGCAGGCCGGAGAGATGGGATGTGACGTTCCCCTGCCGGTCCATCAGAGGGGTGCCGTCAGGCTGTCTGATGATGGAGAGGAACTGGTAGATGGTGTTGTGGGCGTCCACCGCCAGGGCGCGGGACGCCAGGTCCTTGACCTCCAACTCCTCGGGCTCCAGTATCCCGGAGAGGTTCACGCCCATGGGAACACCTCAACGGTCCTCGCGCTCAGGCGTCTCCGGAACGTAGAACAGGAGCACCGCCGCCACCAGCCACGACATCAGCGCCAGGGCTATGCAGAGGCTGGCATCGAGCAGCAGCGACGCCACCAGCAGGACGCCCGGGACCAGGAGCAGCACCGCCGCCTTCGACCACACATCGTCCATTATTCTCATGATTCAACCCTCCTCCCGAAGGCCCTCCATAGCTCGATCTCCGCCGCCATGTCATCCGTCCCGAACAGGGAGCTGCCCGCCGCCAGCACCGTGGCCCCCGCCTCGACGCAGCGTCTCGCCGTGTCGCGGTTGATTCCCCCGTCCACGGAGATCTCCACGTCCAACGAGCGCTCGTCGATGATGCGTCGCGCCTCGGTTATCTTATCCAGGCAATGCGGCTGGAAGGCCTGGCCTCCGAAGCCCGGCTGCACCGTCATCACCAGGATCAGGTCCACCATGTCGAGGTAGGGCAGCACCGCATCCAAGGGGGTGCCCGGGTTGAGGGAGACCCCCGCCTTCGCCCCGCCGCCGCGGATGGCGGCCAGTGATTCCTCCACGTTCTCGGTGGTCTCCACGTGGACGGTTATGAGGTCCGAGCCGGCATCGAGGAAGTCAGGCACGTGCTTCAGCGGGTCCACTATCATCAGGTGCACGTCGAAGGGCATCGCGCTGAGGGGGCGCAGCGCCCTGACCACATGCTGTCCTATGGTGATGTTGGGCACGAACACGCCGTCCATCACATCGATGTGCGCCCAATCGGCTCCGCAGGCCTCCAGGCGGGCCAAACCCTCGCCCAGCCGGGCGGCGTCGGCGGAGAGCATCGAGGGGGAGATTTTGGTCATTGCCCCACTAAAGGTGGTATCGTTCTTCATTGTTTCGCATTCCCAGAAAAGAATAATAGCATCCTGTGTCATAGAATGGGCATGGTTGACAGAACGGGAGGCGCCCGCAGATGCTCCGTGGCAGGTTGCGACGGAGACGCGGAGAGGTCGCTGTCTATGAAGAAGGTCAAGGATTCCGGCCTCGACATCGGCGACGACTCCGCCCGCAAGGCGGGCCTCTGCAAGGAGCATTACAAGGAGTACAAGAAGCTGACCAAGACCGACCGTGTGTTGGAGAGCATCGGCCGCTGAGACATGGACATGGAGGCCCATTTCCTCGGCACCGCCGGCGGGGTACCGTCGCCCGACCGCTCCCTGCCCTGCAGCGCCTTGAGGGTCAACGGCAGGACCGTCCTGTTCGACTGCGGCGAGGGGAGCCAGCGCCAACTGATGATCTCCTCCCTCTCGTTGATGTCGGTGGACGTGCTGCTGCTGTCCCACCATCACGGCGACCACGTCACCGGCATCCCGGGCATGCTGCAGACCATGGGGCTCTTCTCCCGCGGCAGAGGGCTGAGCATCATGGGCCCCGCGGGGACCTCCGAGCTCATCGGGGGGATGATGAGCACCTACGGCGAGGAGCTTTTCTACGGCCTGGAGGTCCGCGACCTCGAGGACGGCGACAGTTTCTTCTTCGAGCACGCCCAGGTCACCGCGGTGGCGACGGAGCACAGCGCTCCCTCGCTGGGTTATGTGGTGCGGGAGCCGCTGCGGCCCGGCCGCTTCCTTCCTGAGAAGGCCAAGGCGCTGGGCGTCCCCGAGGGCCCGCTGTTCTCCAGGCTGCAGCGCGGCGAGGCGGTCGAAGCGGGAGGCAGGAGGGTGGGACCGGATGATGTGATGGGCCCCCCTCGCCCAGGGCGCTCGATGGCCTATTCAGGGGACACGGCCCCCAGCGGGCGTTTCGCCGCCGCCGCCGACGACGTGGACCTGATGGTGCACGAGGCCACCTTCCCCGCGGCGATGGCGCACCGCGCGGAGGAGAGCCGCCACAGCACCGCCGCGCAGGCGGCGGCCATAGCCAGGGACGCCGGCGCGCACTTCCTGGTATTGAACCACATCAGTGCGCGGGTGGAGGACGAGGCCGCCCATATGCGTGAGGCGGCGGAGGTCATCGGGGCGGCGAGGGTCGCCGTAGCCCGTGATTTCGACCGCATGAGCATCCATCACCGCGATTGATCATATCAGCTTGAGGAGGTCGGCGGAGGTTATCACTCCCACCAGCTTCCCCTTCCGCGCCACCAGTACGGCGTTGGCGGCGGACATCAGGGCGGTGACGGTGTCCATGGGGGCGCTCTCGTTGACCAGCGGGAACATCTCCCCCATGACCCGGGCGACGCTGGTCTCGCTGAGCTCGTCCATGGTCTTGCCCTGACGGATGAGCTCGAGGATGGTCCTCTCCGATATGCTCCCCACCGGCACATCGCCCTTGAGGACCGGGAGCTGGGAGAAGCCGGTGGTCTTCATGAGGTCGGAGGCCGCCCGCACCTTCTCGGTGCACTGCACCGTCACCACCCCTTTGCTGGCGACATCGGCGGCGGTCCTGTTCCCCTCCTCCCCTTTGCTGAGGTTGTCCAAGGTCTCGTAGAGTTTGATGACGGTGTCGTAGCTGGGCGATATGCTGCCGCGCTCGATCTTCGCTATGGCGCTCTGGCTGATGCCCGAGCGTTTGGCGAGATCCGCCTGGGTGACGTCTAGGACCTTGCGCAGCTTGCGGATGTCCTCCGCGGGAGGGAAACGCATATGACGTCATACGAATATTCCTATAAGAATAATGTTATCAAATCCCTTTATTAACGAAGACATTTTACGGAATGACGTCCGCAGCGGATCGAAGCTCTGGCCTGAGGCCGGCGCAAGGGGATGTGCCAATGAGTAAGAAAATCTATGTCGAAGGGATAGACGAGTTGCCCCTGCCGCTGCGCAGGGTTGAGTTGGTGGAGAGGAAAGGCATCGGCCACCCGGACAGCGTCGCCGACGCGCTGGCGGAGGAGGTCAGCAGGGCCCTGTGCCGCATGTACAAGAAGGAGTTCGGTCACGTGCTCCATCACAACACCGACGAGGCCCAGATAGTGGCGGGGGCCTCGCAGCCCCGCTTCGGCGGCGGGCACATCATCAACCCCGCCTACATACTGCTGGTGGGGAGGTCCACCAGCAAGGTCAAGGAGAGAGATGGCTACCGGGAGCTCCCCTGCAACACCTTGGCCCTCAAGGCCGCCAAGGACTACCTGCGCGCCCAGTTCAACAACCTGGACGTCGATAACGAGCTCATCATGGACATCAAGATGGGCCAGGGCTCCAGCGACCTCATGGGCGTATTCGAGACCTCGAAGCTGCTGGCAAACGACACCTCCTTCGGCGTCAGCTACGCCCCCTTCAGCCAGACGGAGAGCGCGGTCATGGAGGCGGAGAGGTTCATCAACGGCCCCTTGAAGGACACCATGCCCGAGGCGGGCCACGACGTGAAGGTCATGGCCTCGCGGGTGGACGACCGCCTCAGCCTCACCGTGGCCTGCGCCATGGTGGACAAGCACATCGATGATGCGGACCATTACCGATCGGTGGTTGATGAGCTTCGCTCGCGCACCCACGACCATTTGCTCAAGTTCACCGACCTCGACCTGGCGGTGGACGTGAACACCGCCGACGACTACGCC
>Ga0207421_10000411_pt1 | contig 54958 bp, 47 predicted proteins | sample SodLakKL_010_SED_4_FD_187542 | JGI IMG/M metagenome (GOLD analysis project Ga0207421, IMG submission 187542) | Alkaline sediment microbial communities from Lake Tanatar, Kulunda Steppe, Russia - 8KL_010_SED (SPAdes) (version 2) | ecosystem: Environmental > Aquatic > Non-marine Saline and...
AGCCGGCTTCTTCAGGCATCTGATTCTACTATTGGCTTCATTAAACCGATTAATTTAAAAGGACACCTGTAAATCTACTCCAACTAACCAGGTTTGGCTTATCAGCAGATCACATTTTTAAAAAGGTTATAGTGCTGTAATAATTGTCCCGGGAAGCTTTAAGTTTGTAAAACCAGGTTTATTGGCTGCTTATAATTTTAAGTAACACCCTGCGGGAGCAGGCAGGAGGGTTGATAATGGCATCGACATTGTTTTTTATATGCGGGTTTTTCTATATCATCAGGCAAAACCTCTACAACGAAATAATGTCCATGGAAAAAGAGCGCCCTGAGCCAGAAAGAAAGTATCCAAAGGAAACAGCAGCTGATCAATACGATCATCATAAAAACAGGAGTCCAAGATAAAGCTCTAGATAATGCAAATCAACAAAGATCTGTTTGTGCTCTTTGATGGTGCCCGGGCCGGTCAAGGGTTCCGGGATAAGGAGCGGTGAAAAATGTCTATGGCGATTATGGGAGCAGGGTCTACGGGAACCATCATGGGGGCCATATTGAGCAGTAAAAATATGGACGTTACTTTGATAGATATCCATAGAGAGCATGTTAAGGTGCTGCAGCAAAAAGGGGCCACCGTTACCGGGGCATTAGAATTAAGCCATATCCCGGTCAGGGCCATTACCCCTGAAGAAATGAGCGGTTCCTTTGAGATGGTCTTTTACCTTGTGAAACAGCCTTTAAACGAGATCGCCCTGCCCCAGCTCCTGCCCCATTTAAGCCCGGACAGCGTTGTCTGCACCTTACAAAACGGGATCCCGGAAGAAGTGGTAGCTTCTTACGTGGGCCGGGATCGCACCATCGGCGTAACCGTGGGCTGGGGCGCCACCTGGCTAAAACCGGGAATATCTATGCTTACCACCGGCCAGAACAGAATGCCCTTTGGGATCGGCGAACTGGACGGCACCATCAAAGAGAGAACCCAGCGGGTGGCAAATATATTAAACCTGATCGGCCAGGCCCAAATAACGACCAACCTGAAAGGAATCCGCTGGACCAAGCTGCTTGCTAATGCCTCCTTCAGCGGCATGTCAGCGGTCCTGGGCTGTACTTTTGGCGATATTTTAGATCACCGAAAAGCGCTCAGCTGCGCGGCCCATATCGGCAATGAAACCATCAGGGTGGCTGAAGCGCTGGGCGTCACCTTAGAGCCGATGCTGGGCCATGATTTCAGGACCCTGGCCTTTAACAGCAGTGCGGAAATGGAAGAGACGTTTCCAGTCTATAAAGATATCTGGGGTGCGCACCGGCTTCTGAAAGCCAGCATGCTGCAGGATCTGGAAAAGGGCCAGAAAACCGAGATCGAGGCCATCAACGGGATTATTTCCTCGTTCGGCGCAAAAACAGGAATTCAAACCCCTGTCAATGATCAGGTAGTGGAGATAGTGAAGAACATCGAGGCCGGCAGGGACCACTACTCCTTCGACAACCTGGATAAATTTATGCTCCCGGATTGGCCCCCGGGGTAGAAATAAATGACCCTGTTAATGCAGTTTGTCTTGAAAGTGATCTAAATACCCGGGGTTCGTTCCATTGCAGGAGCATTGCCAGGTAGAATTTGCTTTCGGAATCTATGATATGATGCACGGTTTATAAAAATTCAGGAACAAAGAAAGCTTTTAACCCGGCTGGTGACCGGTTTCCTGGCCCGGTGTTCTTGTGAGTTAAAGAGAATAATCACAGGAAGCTGAAGCCCGATCTGCCGCTGAGACCTTACTTGACCACGACTATAGTAATATCTTTTGCTTCCTGGACCACGGCGCCGCTGACGCTGCCCAGGATTCTTTTTCTCCAGCCCCCCAGGCCCCTGCTGCCGATGAAAATCATGTCAAAACCTCCCTCGGAGGCGACATCCAGTATAATTTTGGCCGGGTGGCCCTGCTCGAATATTGTTTTTACCGAAATATTGGTATGGGAGAAAACTGTTAAAGCTTTTTTAAAGATTTCCCGGGCTTCTTTTTCCCGGTGTTCTTTAACCGCCTTTTTAAATTCTGCCGCCTGTTCCTCGTAGGTGGTGGCCGTGTACATGATATGCGAAGTATCCTGCCTGCTTTCGCAGACATGGATCACCGCTACCTGATCGGCCCGGCAGCAGGTAGCGATAAAAGCCGCCTTTTCAAGGGCTTTCTGGCTGTGGTCCGACCCGTCGGTGCAAACCAGGATTTTCATGGCCACCCCACCGCTTTAAGTTTCATAATTATCTGTATCTTAATCTTACCATAAAAGGAAGTTCCGGTGGGGCCCGGCTTAAAATTGGCCTCGAGCCGCTTGACTGGAGCGCCTGAAAGTGTACAATTGTGTAAAGGAAGTTTTAAAATTATTAAACAGGTGTGATTTCTAATGGGCCATCCGGACCGTAAACCCAAGCGCGAACGCAGAAAAAGAAAGCAAAAGATGCTTGCCCGCCGCAATCTATATGAGCAGACTTTAGATTTGACCCCCTATAACGCCGTCGGCCCCATGGTCAAGGGGGAAGAATTTACGATCAAGTACAAGTAAGAACTTCTCAGATTTTGCTTCAGACCGGCAGCCGGGCCTACCGGCTTTATATTTTTCTAGGGAGATTTTTTAATGGAACATGATTACGATTCTTTTATGCAAAATTTCATCAGCAGCAGAAAGCAGCAGATAAATCGCTTAGCCGGGAAATATGAACTGGATCTGCTGGTGCTGCTGGGAAGTTATGGGACCGCAAACTTTGAACCCGGCAGAAGCGACATTGATCTTGCCTACCTGTCCAGGAGGAAGTTGCAGGGGAATCAGCACCTACAGTTACTCAGTGATTTCAGTGTTTTTTTCGAATACGACAGGCTGGATTTAATTGATCTGCGTCGCGCTTCGGGACTTTTAAAGTTTGAAATTGCTGATAAAGGCAGGCTTCTTTTCGAGAGCGAGCAGGGTTTCTTTGAGCGGTACAGGCTATATTGCCTGAGATATTACTACGATACCCTGAAATTTCGCAACCTGAAAAAAGACTTATTCCGGGAACAATTGGGAGTGTTGAGGAATGAAACGTCCGGATAAAGAAATTATGCAGGAAAAACTGTCTGCTCTGCAGTCTTACTACAGGGAGTTGACAGAACTTCAACATATTACCTATGAAGAATATTGCAGCAGTAATCTGTACAGAAGAACTGTAGAACGGTTGCTGCAACTAATCGTGGAAACAGCAACGGATATAAACAATATGGTATTGAAAATGCTTGGCAAGGAAACCCCGACCGATTATTATTCATCTTTTATCAAAATGGCAGAATGTAATGTTTTTCCGATGGAATTTGCTTTGGAAATCGCCCCCTCCACCGGGATGAGAAATATAATTGTTCATGAATATCAAAAAATAGATGACCGCCTGGTCCATGCTTCAATTCGAGAGACCCTGCAGTATTATTTACGGTATCTGGAATACCTGGATAACTTCCTGGAAAAAAATTAACTCCTACCCCAGGCTATCAGCCAGGAAGGCGGCTACTGCTGCCGTGTAGGCTTCCTGGTCTCATTTTACAACACCGTGGAAACCAGTGTTTTTACATCGTCATTTTATTCCACAACCCTGGGCCCGCCCGTCTTTATAGAGTCCGCCCTAAAAAGGGATTTACTCTTTTGTGTAGAAATATTTTGCACGGAACAGAGGCTAAGCGCGGGAGCTAATAACATGGTCAAAAAAATTCTGTTTGGGCTGATCTTAATCTTAAGTGTAGTTACGGGGTGGGCTTTCCTGACCGGGCTGGGCCTGGAAAGGACTTTTTTCAGCGCCGACTATTACCACGCTGTTATTGATGAAATGGACGGAGAAAACCTGCAGGATTATTTCCTGGCGGCCGATCCCCCGGATCTTGAGGGCCGGGGCCTGTGGGACGAATCTGTAATTTACCGGGCCCTGGTGCAGGTGGCCGGGGAAGAATGGCTCAAAGACCGGGCCGCTTACGCGGTGGAGGAATACTTACTGTTTGTTACCGGCGAGCAGGATGAACTGGTGATCGCGATCGATTTGCTCGAGCACCAGTCTGTTTTCTGGGAGGCCCTGGAAGAAGAACTGGGCCAGCGCTATCCTGAGCTGCTCGGCGAGCTCGGCCCCCGGCTGCTGGAAGAGCTCGTGTCGAGGCTCGATCTGCCGACCGAGCTAACCTGGATCGAGATTGAAAGTAAAGCGGACCTGGATCCCGCTTTCCGGTCGGAGCTGGAGCGGATTAACCGGGTCCGGGCCAACCTGCGCACTCTGCCCTGGATCAGTTTTGCAGTCCTGCTGGTAGCCGGTTTTTTATGGCTCAAGCCCGGGGGCGCTTTTATAGCGCTGGGCCTGGGCCTCTTTCTTTCCGGGGCCTCATATTACTACCTCTGGCCCTATGGCTGGGAGGCGCTGGTAGGGCCTTTCATCGAGGGGCTGGCCGCCGGTAACGGCCTCCTGGAACTGATCTGGGCCCGGGAAGGGCCGCTTTTTTACAGTATTGCTGCTGGTATTTTTAACCGCGTCGCCTTATACGGCGCCGTCTTCGGTGTGGCGGTCCTGGTTTTCGGTCTTTTTGTGGAAGGATGCTACCGCCTGGTGCGGGGGACGACCGGGAGCAGAAAAGGGGCTTCCTAAAAAAAATAGCCCTGGCCCGGCTCAAAAAACTTGATATTCAGAAATTTCCATTATGTTTGACAACTGGCAAAATACTGTGGTATAGTTGAGGTGAAAATTGAACTTTTTTACGCCGTTTTATCAATACCTGCACTTTAGTATTAGTCAGCGCCCTTGATACTGCTGCCATCCCTGCCTAAGTAGGTCCACTCTCTGATGCTCTCATTAGATCCTTAATATATTTCTCTGTTCTGCCAAAAAAAGGGCCCCGGGCCGGGACGGCACCCGGGCTGGTTATTTTTTTCCAGACAGGCCATGGAATTTAAGGCCTGCCCTACAAAGCGGGGCTTTCAGGTTTGAGGAGAATTTCGGCTAAGTTAGTGAAATTTTTATCATATTCTGCTTTAAGGGGAGGTTTTGAAAATGATCAGGGCCAGGGATATTATGACTACAGAGGTAATCACGGTAACCGAGCAGGACACCTTACAGGACGTGATTGAGTTGCTGTCCGTGCACCGCTTCGGGGGCCTGCCGGTGGTCGAAGCAGACGGAAAGTTAATCGGTATTATCTCTGTTACCGATATCGTCCACTACTCGGAAAAAGTCGACGTGGTGCCTTTGATTAACTTATCGGGGTGGGTGTCGCCGCATGCCGACACCGACAGCCTCTTTTACCTGCGTAAAGGCCAGGATGCCCTGAATTACACCACGGTGGGTGAAATCATGAGGCGGAAACTATTTACGGCCAAAGCAGACGAGCCTCTGCAGGAAGTGGCCCGCCTGATGAAGCGGCGCCGCATTAACCGGGTTCCCATCGTCGACAATGACTACAAACTGATCGGTATTGTGACCCGGTCCGATATTGTCAGGGGCATCAGCCAGCTGGAAGAATTTATCGAGGTATAAAGCCACTGCCCGGGGCAGGGAGGGGGTAGTTTAATGGTTCAGGCCAAAGATATCATGAGCCGGAAAGTAATTACGATCACCGAAGATGAAACCCTTAAGGAGGCCATAGACTTACTGACCACGCATCGTTTTGGGGGCCTGCCGGTCGTAGACGAAGAGGGCCTGCTGAAGGGCGCCATCAATATTACCGATATCGTGCAATATGCCAAGAAGATTGATGAAAAGCCGCTGGTTAATTTGTCGCGCTGGTTTTCAAGCCGCTCTGAGGATGTGGACATGTTTTATTCCAGCAAGAGCCGGGAGGCCATGAAAAAGGCCCTGGTCAAAGAGGCCATGACCGAAAACATTATCACGGCCGGCGCAGAGGAGCCCATGCAGGAGCTGGCCAAGATGATGAAAAGGCACCGCACCAACCGCATTCATATCGTCGACGAAGAAGGCCAGGTGGTCGGCATCGTGACCCGCTCGGACATTGTGCTGGGGATCAGCAAGCCGCAGTAAGGGCTAAGGGAGCAGCAGAAAACTATTGCTAAAATGGCGAGGGTGCAGTATAATCCATACAGCAAATTCAAATCATAATTCTGACGAAACAGCCTGGATTTGCCTTAACAGAGGGATTTTTGAAGGAGGAACCTGAATGATCAAGCTCAAAGCTTTGTTGTTGTTTGCCCTGCTGGCCGCCTTTATTTTTACCCTGGCGGGATGCGGGATGCTCGCCACAGAGAGCACCGAACCGGAAGTGGAAGAAGCAGAGGTCTTGAAGGGACTGCCGGAATGGCTGCTTTTGGCCCACCGCGACAGCAACGATCTCGCAGCTGAAGAGGAAGATCTATTCCTGCCTAAAGAAGAGGAAGAGGAAGCGGAAGCAGAGGAAGAAGCTGAGGAGCCTGAACCGGCTCCTGAAACGGCCGCTCCGGACCCGGCTCCGGCCCAGCAACCGGCCCCTGCCAGCCCCCCGGCTGACGATGGAAGCGACGCTGAAGTCGAAGAAAGCGGAGGCCTGACTAAATCTCAGCAGATGCTGGCCGACTCCTGGGAAAGACAGCGTGCAGAGAGCAGCGATGATGACGATGATGACGACGACGGCGATTGGTGGGACCCTGCCAAGAAAGATTTTACTCATGATTTCTGGGAAAGGTAAACCATCGCGCTGATCTCGGGAAGGATCTAAAAAGAATAGGGTAAGGTTTTTACCAATAAGGGGCCCAGGCCCCTTTTTTATTTGCTACTTAAAGGGGGGGCGGGCCGGCTCGTCACAGACAGTGGCGATAGACAGGTTTTAAGCCACGAGAACCTCTCCCGGGGGCCTGCTGCTATCTTCTCCTGCTGGTCACCATCCGGGTCAGGTAGCCGATGGCAAAGCCGCCGATCAGGATAATGAGCATCAGGATAATCTGGGACATCGAGATGGACCAAAACAGGATGTTCAGGGTTGTGACCTGGGTATTCTGGATCAGGATAATTAATAACAACAGCGCCAGAACCAAAATGACAATCAATTTAGGCTTCATGATTCGCCCTCCTTGTAGCGATAAATTAAACTTGTCTCTATTTTCTTTTTTATTATTCACCTTTTAATTCACCGCCGGCTCCGGCAATTCCTGCCCCGGGGAGATATCTTTAGGTCCGCAACTTTTTTGCCTCACCCGCTCGCTCCCCGGGCCCGTTATGTTATGATAGAGAAAAATATAACCAGGGAGGGCACTGGTTTGAACTATCCCTGCATAACGGCCGATCTGAAAAAAATTACCGAAAACGTGGCCCTGGTACAGAAAAAGTGCGCCGCCTGCGGCATAGATATTATCGGGGTGACCAAGGGTTTCTCTGCTCATCCCGAGATAGCGGGGGCCTACCTGGAGGGCGGGGTCAGCGGGCTGGCCGACTCCCGGCTCAAAAACCTGGAGAAGCTGGCCCGTTATCAAGTGCCCAAATATTTGTTGCGCCTCCCCATGCTCAGCGAGGTTGAAGCGGTGATCCGGCAGGCCGATATCAGTCTCAATTCGGAACTTGAAACCATCAGGGCCCTTGACAGGGAGGCGCTGCGTCAGAATAAAAAGCACGGCGTCATCCTGATGGTGGAGCTGGGCGATATCAGGGAAGGGGTCCTGGAGGCTGAAGTTCTGGATTACCTGCGGGAAATAGCGGGCCTCAAAGGGATCCGCTTTAAAGGGATCGGGACCAACCTCTCCTGCTTCGGGGGCGTGATCCCCGATCAGGATAACCTGGGCCGGCTGGCCGCCCTGGCCGATCAGATCGAAGAAGAGCTGGGACTGGCGGTGGAGCTTGTATCCGGGGGGAGCACCTCGAGCTATCCCCTTGTCGAGCGGGGCGCCATGCCGGGCCGGATTAACCTGCTCCGGCTGGGGGAAATATTTATCATGGGCACCTACTGCCCGGGCGCCCACAGCGATATCTTTAAGATGCAGGCGGAAGTAATCGAGGTTAAACGCAAGCCTTCAGTGCCCACGGGGGAAATCGGACTTGATGCTTTTTACAATAAGCCGGTTTTCGAGGACCGGGGGATCAGGAAAAGGGCCCTTTTGGCCGTGGGCCGGCAGGACGTGGATCCCGACCACATCCGGCCCTGCGACGGGCAGGCAGAGGTGATCGGGGCCAGCAGCGATCACCTGATCGTAGATGTCGAAAGCTGCTCCCGCGATTACCGGGTCGGCGCTATTATGGAGTTCAACCTGGATTATGTATCCATCCTGCGCCTGATGACTTCTGAGTATGTCCACAAGGTGATGATCCGCTAGAGCGATCAAACAAACCAAGGGAGGTTTTCAAGATGCCTGAACTGACCTTTTTAGGCCACGCCTGTTTTTTGCTGTCCGAAACGGGGCAGGAAACCCTGCTCTTTGACCCCTATATCAGCGAAAATCCGCTGGCGCCGGTGAAGCTGGAGGAGGTTAAAGCCGACTATATTCTCATCTCGCACGGGCACTGGGATCACTTGGGGGACGCTTACGAAATTGCCGAACGCAGCGGGGCCATGATTGTTTCCAGCTCCGAAATTGCCAAAAAGGCGGCCGCTGACGGCCTCAAGGCCCACGCCCAGCACCTGGGCGGGCGCAGCCTCCACCCCTTCGGATCGGTGAAGCTGACCGTGGCTTTCCACGGGGCCGGAATTGAAGGGGGGCACGCCTGCGGTTTTGTGGTCGACTACTACGGCCGGAAGATTTACTTTGCCGGCGACACCGGGCTTTTCAGCGACATGAAACTGATCGGCGAGCTCGATCCCTTAGATGTGGCCCTTTTGCCGATCGGGGATAATTTCACCATGGGCATTGACGATGCCGCCATCGCCGCTTCCTTTTTGCAGGCCAAAGTGGTTATCCCCTATCACTACAACACCTGGCCGCTGATTGAAGCCGATCCCGAAGAATTTAAACGCAAAGCCGAAAAGAAGACCGGCAGTTCGGTTGTGATCCTGGAGCCGGGTAAAAGTTTTAAGTTCTAAGGTTCTCGGGAGAAGGTGCGGGGGTGTTCCGGTTTGCTTTACCGAAGCGTTTGCTATAACTGTAAAAGGAACGCCGCTGTTGCCCAGAGCGCCCGGAGGGATCTTCTTTTTATTAAGCTACCCGCTATGAAAACTTTGGTGCAGTGGATACTCCGGGTAAAAGTAATTTGTGCGGGCTTCAAACCCGGATTAAATCTAATAAGTTTAAAAAAGGGCCGGACCCAAAAGCGGGGCCGGCCCTTTTGATAGCTTTTGCCGGGAAGCGTTTTAGCTGTTGTCTTTGCGGTAGAGGGGCCTGGTCAGGCAGGTCGGACCCCCGCCGCCCTTGACGGTGATATCCTTGCCGGGGTATTCATAGACGGCGGCGCCGGCTTCTTCCAGGGCCGCCCTGGTCTGGGGGCTGCCCCCGATCATGACGCACCGGCGGGGGGCCAGGGCCAGGACGTTGCTGGCGAAGTTGTTGTATTCATGATCCGGGACGTCGATCAGCTGAAAGCCTTTTTCAATTAACAGGTTGCGGAAGGGCACGGCCATGATCCGGGAATAGACTACAAGCAGGTCGTTGTCGACGGGGCTGATCAGGGCGGCCAGGTGCAGGCACTCCTCCGGCCCGTTCCAGTGGGGCAGGGGTACTTCCACTATCTCCCTCACCAAACCCCTGGTCAGCTCCCGCAGCTGGGCAACCCCTTCCCGGTTGGTGCGGTAGCCCACGCCGACGGCGACAGTCTGATCGTCGAACCAGACCACGTCTCCTCCTTCGAGGGTGCCGGGAGGCTCAATCTCACCCAGGATGGGCAGGCCCAGTTTTTCCAGGTACTGGCCCAGGACTTTCGGTTCGTCCCGGCGCGCTGGCTTGGCCATGTTGCAGAGGATGGCCCCGGAGGTGGTGATCAGGGCAGGGTCGTGGACGTAGATGGAATCCAGGGTGGTCAGGTCGTCATCGGGCAGGTAATGGACATCGGGGACGTGGTTTTCGATGATTGAAGCCAGCTGGTTGAATTCATGGAGGGCCTTTTCAAAGTTGGGCTTGCCCGGGTAGTTCAGTTTTTCCCACTCCCGGTTGGTATACTCCTGGCCGAACCAGGCCTTGGCCGGACTCTTCATCAGGATGGACTGGATTTCACCCGTTTCAGACTGTCCGTTATATTTAATCATGTTAACCTCCCAGATTTCTTTTGAGATTATTTAATCTTAAATCTATTCTATCACAGGTCACAACTGTCCGGCGATGGTTTTTGCGCCGCCCGGCACCTTAGGGGCCGGTTTCTGTTTGCCCCCTGCAGGCAATTGTAGTATCATTAATTGTAGCCTCAAGGGCCCTTGTAGATACCGCCCGGAAGGGGCCGGGCCCGGCTGAATGATAAGTCAAACTGTAAGGGAAAGATAGCGATGAATATTAGCCTGCCTGATTTAAAAAAAGGTTTTACAGAGGCCGGTTATATCTGCAACGAGAGCACCGCTTTAACTGTTTTTCTGACCCTGGAGCTTAATAAGCCCCTGTTGATCGAAGGAGCCCCGGGCGTCGGGAAGACGGAGATGGGCAAGGTGCTGGCTGAAATTATGGCCGCAGATTTGATCCGCCTCCAGTGTTACGAAGGGCTGGATGAAACCAAGGCCCTCTATGAATGGAATTACCAGCGCCAGCTGCTGAGGATCCAGATGAACCGCAACTTAGAGGAGGGGCAGGTCAGGGAAGAAGACCTTTTTTCCGAGCAGTACCTGCTGGAACGGCCCCTTTTGAAGGCGATCCAGGCCCAGAAACGGCCGGTGCTGCTGATCGATGAAGTTGACAAGTGCGATCCCGAGTTCGAAGCCTTCTTGTTCGAAGTTCTGTCCGATTTCCAGGTTTCCATCCCGGAGCTGGGTACCATCAAGGCCCGGCAGATCCCGGTGGTGGTATTAACCAGCAACAACGAGCGCGAGCTTTCGGATGGTTTGAAGCGGCGCTGCCTCTACCTCTACTTGGATTTCCCTTCCGTCGAGGACGAAGTGCGGATCATCAAGGCCAAAGTCCCGGAAGCAGCCGACCGCCTGGCCTGGGAAGTGGCCCGGGTGGTGGCCCGCCTGCGCCAGGAGGGAGACCTGCGCAAAAAGCCCTCCATCGCCGAAACCTTAGACTGGGTTCGGGCCCTGGTGGCCCTGAACCGCAGCCGCCTTGACGGTAAGCTGGTCGGGGAGACCCTGAACCTGGTCTTAAAAACCCGGGCCGACCAGGAATATTTCCGCCAGGAGATCGGCGCCCCCGAAATCGATAGTGTTCTGAAGCAGAGCAAAGACGGAGGTGAAACCTCCCAGTGCCGTTAAAGGAACAGCTTCCGGACAGCAACCTCAAAGAAAACCTGGTCACCTTTACCAACCTGCTGCGCCGGGAAGGCCTGCCGGTCAGCACCACGGAGACCATGGATGCCCTGCGGGCCCTGGAACGGGTAGACCTCTCTTCCCGGGCCGACTTTAAATCCGCCCTCCAGGCCACCCTGGTCAAGAACCGCCGCGACCAGGATTACTTCGAGCGGCTCTTCGAGTACTTTTTTGCCCCGCCGGAAGTGCGGCAGAGAGGGGAAGAAAAGGCGGCTGCCTATAAGGAGCAGGCTAAAGAGCAGATGGCGCAGGCCACCCGGGAGCTGCAGTTCAAGGGAGAATCCCTGCAGCTGAGCCCGGCCGAGCTGGCCCAGTACAGCACCATGACCTCGGAGCAGCGGGGCCGCCTGCAGGACTTTATGCAAAAAACCGAGAGCGGGGTGAACGTGGAAGAAAGCTTCCGCCCCATTTTAGAAACCCTGGTCAAAAGCCACCTCCGCTACTTTCGCACCGGCAGCAGCCGGGAGAGAGGGGCGCAGCCTTCCGGGGGCAGCCCCGAGGGGGCCGGTTCGGGATCCGGCCAAAAGGCCGCCCTCAGCGAAATCGATATCCAGGCCATCAGCGCTTCCGAACTGCCCCAGGCGGAGCAGCTTTTGCAGAAACTGTCCCGGAAACTGGCCGTCCAGATCCTGCGCCGGCGCCGCAGCGGGCCCCGCAGCGGGCCCCTTGATTTGCGCCGCTCCCTGCGGGACAACATGCGCTACGGGGGCATCATTTTTAAGCTGAAGCACCGGCCCAAACGCCGCTCCCGGGAGCAGATCCTGCTTTTGTGCGACGTTTCGGCTTCCATGAAGCAGTACAGCACCTTCGTGATCCATTTCATGCACGGCCTGCGGGAAGCGGTGCGGGACCTGTCCTGTTTCAGCTTTTCAGACGGCTTGGAAAACATGACCCCGGAGCTTAAAAAGAAAGGCAACCTTCAGCACCTGCTGGACCGGGTCATCCGCCGCAGCGAAACCTGGGGCGGGGGCACCAACCTGGGCCGGTCCCTGCAGGTTTTACTCAATAAATACCCGGACCTGCTGAACTTTAGAACCACCGTGATCGTGGTCAGCGATACCAAAACCATCGCCATCGACCAGGCCGCCGGGGAGCTGAACAAACTGAAAGACCGGGTCCGGCGCATCGTCTGGCTCAACCCCCTGCCCCCGGAGCAGTGGTCCGACTTCCGCTCCGTGGAGGCGCTGGGCGCCCTGACCGAAATGTGGCCCTGCAGCACTATAAGCCAGCTCGAGGCAGTCCTCACCGGCCGCCTGGGAAACCTGCCCGGGGGACGGAACGTGTCAGGGGGACGGGGTTGTTGACAACATTTTATGTCAGGGGGACTGGGTTGTTGACAACATTTTAGGCTAAAGGGGACAAAAGGATGTTTTATTTGACACCTTTGGCTTGTGGTGACAGGAGTCAGCTCAAATGGGACCGTGCTTTAGAGCAGGGAAGAAATGTGCCGATGTTAAATTTAAAAGAGGGGCGGGACCCTTAAAGGTTTTATTTTATGTCAAAGTTCCTGTCCCTATGACATACCATTAATATACAATTACAAAAAGAGAGGAGCATTGCATTATGACAATGCGCATAGCTGTAGCCGGTAAAGGGGGGACCGGGAAAACGACCCTGGCCGCTTTGCTGGTCCGCTATCTTGTGGAAGAAAAGAAAGGAAAGGATATCCTGACCGTCGATGCCGACGCCAACGCCAACCTGAACGAGGCGCTCGGTTTAGAGGTGGAAGAAACGGTCAGCACCATCCTCGAAGACACCAAGGATCCCAAAGCGGTCCCCAGCGGGATGACCAAGGACGTTTTTGTGGAGTACCGCCTGAGCCGGGCCATGGTCGAGGAGGATGCTTTTGATCTTTTGGTCATGGGCAACCCGGAAGGGCCGGGCTGCTACTGTTATCCCAACGACCTGCTTAAAAAATACCTGGAAACCCTGAGCAAAAACTACGATTACATGATTATCGACAACGAGGCGGGCCTGGAACACTTAAGCCGCCGCCTTTTGCCCATGGTCGATCTGCTCCTGGTGACCAGCGACGCCACGGCGCGCGGCATCCGCTCGGCGGGCCGGGTTAAAAATATCGTGGAGAACGTCAAGCTGGAGGTAGCCAAGATGGGCCTGGTGATCAGCCGCAGCAGGGACGGGGAAGCCCAGACCTTAAACCAGGAAATTAAAAACAGCAGGCTCGAGCTCCTGGGAGAAATCGGCCACGATCCGCTGGTGGCCGAGTACGACCTCAACGGTCGGCCGCTCTTAAGCCTGCCCGAGGATTCCAGGGCGGTCCAGGACTCAAGGAAGCTGTTTCAGCCTATTTCTTTTTAGACTCCGATTGCTTCAGCCCGGCACCGGGCCGGCCAGGCTCCGGTTTTATGCAGGCCGCGGTGCGGGTGTTACTTCCGGGAGGTGGGAAAGGTGCGCTTTCAAGACCGCCGTCAGGCGGGAGAGATGCTGGCCGAAAAACTGGAGCCCTACCGGGGCCGGGAGCCCCTGATTTTAGCTGTGCCCCGGGGCGGGGTGATCGTGGCCGAGCCGGTCTGGAACCGCCTGGGAGGGGAGCTGGATTTGATCATCACCAGGAAAATTGGGGCTCCCTACCAGCCCGAGCTGGCCATCGGGGCGGTGACCGGCGACGGCTTTATTATGCTTAACGATCAGCTCGTGGACCGCCTTAAGGTGGACCAGGGCCATATCAGCAAAACGGCTCAAAATGAGCAGGCCGAAATCAAGCGGCGGCTGAAAGATTACCGGGGCGAGCGGCCCCGGCCCGAAGTTGATGGGCGCCTGGTCATCCTAATCGACGACGGGGTGGCCACCGGCTACACCCTTTTGGCCGCCCTGCGCAGCCTCCAGGAAAAAAAACCGGCCACCCTGGTCCTGGCCGTTCCGGTAGGGCCGCCGGATACTTTTAGCATCCTGGAACAGGAAGTCGATGCTTTGGTTTACGTGGAAGCCCCGGCCCATTTTGCCGCCGTGGGCCAGTTTTACCGGGATTTTGGCCAGGTCAGCGACCGTGAGGTCAAGGCCGTATTGCGAAGAGCCCTCAGGCAAGAATAAAAAATGCTAAAATCAATCATGATCATACCAATCAAACAGAAATATAACTGATTGTTAAGCGAAAGAAGCGATCCGGAAGGGCATGCATGCTCGCGCAAGTAGTTATAAAGGAGCTCAAGATGACAGGGGGAAGGGATCATGGCTGAAGAAGAGCTTGATATTAAAAAAATCCTCTCCGTGCTGCCCCACCGCTACCCCTTTTTGCTGGTCGACCGGCTGACGGAGCTGGTGCCCGGCCAGAAAGCGGCGGGGATCAAAAACGTATCGATCAACGAACCTTATTTCCAGGGTCATTTTCCGGGCGAACCGGTCATGCCCGGGGTCCTGATTTTAGAAGCCCTGGCCCAGGTCGGGGCGGCGGCCGTCCTCAGCATGGAGGAAAACGCAGGCAAGCTGGCCGCCTTTTCGGGCATTGACAATTTCCGCTTCCGGCAGGTGGTCCGGCCGGGAGACCGGCTGGAGCTGGAAGTGGAAGTGCTCAAGATGCGCCGCAGCATCGGCAAGGGGCGGGCCGAGGCCAAAGTTGACGGAAAGACGGTGGCTTCAGGAGAGCTCTGGTTTGCAATAATGGACCGGGATCAGGCCTAAAAAGGGGGCGCCACCGGGTTTGAAAAAGGACGCCACCGGGCCTGAAAGGGCGCCCGGCGCCAAGGTGGCCCTTCAGCCTCAGCGGATCAAAAGGAGCCCGGGCCAGGGAAAACCTGAAGCCCGTAAAAAGGGGCGCGTCAACTTTAAGGAGGCCCTTGAGGCTGGGCGATTAAAAAGGCCTCCGCGCAAAAAATTGACTTTTACGGCGCATTGGTGTATCATATTAGCATAATATAATATAGTTACTCTTATCGAGAGCGGAGGAGGGACAGCCCCGATGAATCCCGGCAACCGGTTCGATTGATCACGGTGCCAATTGCTGCGGGGGTTCTTCCCCGGGAGATGAGAGGTGCCACAAAGGCCTCTTGAGCAAGGGGCTTTTTACGTTTACGGGCCCGGCAATATAAGCTTGGACAGGTGGTGATTGAAGCAGGATTGGTTGCCTGGATACCATTAGTAGGTAATATGCAATTTCAGATCCAGTCAGGCACACTGATGGTATGCCGGCAAACAAAAAAGTACGGGTTTAACCCGCCCCGCAGGCCCGCCGTTTGAAACGGCAAACTGCCTGGCGGTAGATTTGGATTAAAATAACTTGCCCCCAGGCAAGTAAAATACCAAGGAGGAGAAAGCAGTGCATCAAAATAACTATCTTTTTTCATCAGAATCAGTAACCGAGGGGCATCCGGATAAGCTGGCCGACCGGATATCCGATGCCATCCTTGATGCTATCATGGAAGATGACCCGGCAGGCCGGGTGGCGGCGGAAACCATGGTCACTACCGGCCTGGTCCTGGTTTGCGGTGAAATTACCACGGAATGTTATGTAGATATACCGCAGCTGGTCCGCAATACGGTAATGGATATCGGCTATACCAGGGCAAAATTTGGTTTTGACGGCGAGACCTGTGCCGTGCTGACCTCGATAGACGAGCAGTCGCCCGATATCGCCCAGGGCGTGAACGAAGCTTATGAGATCAGGAGCAAACAGCAGAAGGACGACTACGACAAAGTTGGCGCCGGGGATCAGGGCATCATGTTCGGCTACGCCTGCGAAGAAACCCCCGAATTAATGCCCATGCCGATTGCCCTGGCCCACAAGATGGCCCAGCAGCTGACGGTCATACGCAAGGAAGGGGTCCTCGATTACCTGCGCCCCGACGGCAAAACCCAGGTGACGGTGGTTTATAAAAATGGTGAACCGGCCTACCTGGATAACGTGGTCGTATCGGCCCAGCACAGCGACGAAGTCACCCTGGACCAGATCGAGAAAGACCTGGTGGAGCATGTCGTCCGGGAGATTGCTCCCGAGAAGCTGATCGTCCCCGAGACCCGTTTTTACATCAACCCCACCGGGCGCTTTGTGGTCGGCGGGCCGCAGGGCGATGCCGGCCTGACCGGCAGAAAGACCATTGTCGATACCTACGGGGGTTACGCCGCCCACGGCGGAGGGGCCTTCTCCGGTAAAGACCCGACCAAGGTGGACCGTTCGGCCTCCTATGCCGCCCGCCACGTGGCCAAGAACATCGTGGCGGCGGGCCTGGCTTCCCGGTGCCAGCTCCAGCTGGCCTATGCCATCGGCGTGGCCCATCCGGTTTCGATGATGATCGAAACTTACGGGACGGAAAAGGTCCCGGTAGAGCGGATCGAAGAAATGATCAATAAGCACTTTGACCTCCGTCCGGCCGCGATTATCGACCACCTGCAGCTGCGCCGCCCCATTTACCAGCAGCTGTCCGCCTACGGTCACTTTGGACGACCCGAACTGGACCTGACCTGGGAAAAGTTGGACAAGGTGGAGCAGTTAAAGGAAGCCCTCTAGAGCCAGTTAAAAGTTAAGGCTTGAGATCGGGCCTTAAGTTTGATACATTTGATAAGACAGTAATTCGGGGGGCGCTTTGGGCGCCGCCGGTTGAATAATTGTAAAAGGTCATAAAACCCCCTCTTGCTGCCCTCTTCCCTGCCGGGGGAGAGGGCAGCTGTGGTGGGAAGAAAATTGGTAAATCAGATCCGGATCGATCATGCAGGGGGGCATCCCGCTGGAGAGCATTGAAGGAACCCTGGAAAAAATAAGATTTTACAGCGAAGAAAGCTCTTACCTGGTCGGCGTGCTGCGCTGCCGGGACAGCAAAGAGATCACCTTTGTGGGCAGCTTCCCCCCCATGCAGGAAGGAGAAAGCCTGCTGCTCAGGGGCCAGTGGCAGGTCCATCCCCGCTACGGCCGCCAGCTGGCTGTCGAGCAGTGGGAACGGCTGCTGCCGGCTACGGAGGAAGGCCTGAAACGCTACCTCTCTTCCGGGCTGATCAAGGGCATCGGGCCGGTTACGGCCGATCGGATTGTGGGCCGCTTCGGGCTGGATACCCTGGATGTAATGGAACATGAGCCGGAAAGGCTGCAGGAAGTCGACGGGATCGGGGCCAGGAAAGCCGCCGATATCCTGAAAAGTTACAGCCGCTACAAAGATGTCCAGAATGTGCTGGTCTTCCTGCAGGGTTACGGCATCAGCGTCAGCCAGGCCATGCGCCTCTATCGCCGCTACGGGTCCGATACCATCCGGCAGGTCAAAGAAAACCCCTACCGCATGGCTGAAGATATCTTCGGAGTCGGCTTCAAAACCGCCGACAAAATAGCCCTGAAGCTGGGTATGGCGGAAGATGCTCCGGAAAGAATCCAGGCCGCCATCGCCTATACCCTGAGCCGGGCCGCGGAGCAGGGCCATGTTTACCTGCCCCGGGACCTCCTTTTTGAGCGGATGCAGGAGCTCCTCACCGGAGCCGAAAAAGGCCTGAGCGGGCAGTACCTGGACCGGCAGCTCCGGGCCATGGTCGATCAGAAAAAGCTCTTCTGCGAGCAGCTCGAAGCAGGCGAAGCCGTCTACTACGCCCCCTTTTACCAGGCGGAGAAAAATTCGGCCCGCCTGATCCACCATTTGAGCAGGCTGGCCAGGCCGTATACGGCCCTGGAAACCAGCCAGGCCCTCGGGGCCGTTAAACACGACCACCCCTATCTAACCGAAGAGCAGCTCCAGGTCATGGATGAAGCCCTCCACAACGGGATCCTGATCGTGACCGGAGGCCCCGGCACGGGCAAAACCACCACCATCAAGGCCCTCCTTTCCACCTTCAGGCTGCTGCGCCAGAAAGTGCTCCTGGCCGCCCCGACCGGGCGGGCCGCCAAAAGAGTGACCGAAGCCACCGGCCAGGAGGCTTCCACCATTCACCGCCTGCTGGAATACAGCTTCACGGAGGGAGAAGGCTTTAATTTTAAACGCAACGAGGACAACCCCGTCGAGGGCCAGGTAGTGATCATCGACGAAGCCTCCATGGTCGACCTGCTGCTGATGTACAACCTGCTCAAGGCATTGCCCGACGGCTGCCGCCTGATCATGGTCGGCGATGTGGACCAGCTGCCGGCGGTGGGCGCCGGCAATGTCCTCCGCGATTTAATCGCTTCCGGCGCGGTGCAGTGCTACCGCCTCGGCTATATTTTCCGCCAGGCCCGGGAAAGCTTAATCGTCGTCAACGCCCACCGGGTCAACCAGGGCGAAATGCCCTACCTGAATGTAAAAAAGAAAGATTTCTTTTTCATGCCCCAGGAAGATCCGGAGCAGGCCGCCGAACTGGTGGTGCAGCTGTGCCGGGAACGGCTGCCCAACTACGGCCCCTACGACCCCCTCCTGGACCTGCAGGTTTTAACCCCGATGCGCAAGACGGCGGCCGGTGTGGACCGCCTTAATATCATGCTCCAGCAGGCCCTCAACCCCCCGGCCCGGGACAAGCTGGAAACGACCTCCCGGGGCACTGTTTACCGCCTCGGCGACAAGGTGATGCAGATCCGGAACAATTACCAGAAGGAAGTTTTCAACGGCGACATCGGGCTGGTTACCGCCATCGACCGGGAGGCGGCCGAGCTGGTGGTCACTTTCCGCGACGTGCTCATGGACCGGCCCGTAATCTATGATTTTACGGAGCTCGATGAACTGGTCCTCTCCTACGCCGTTTCGGTCCATAAAAGCCAGGGCAGCGAATACCCGGTCATAGTGATGCCGGTTTTGACCCAGCACTACATGCTCCTGCAGAGGAACCTGCTCTATACGGGGATCACCAGGGCCAAAAAGCTGGCCGTGCTGGTGGGCAGCAAGAAAGCCCTGGCCATTGCCGTCCGCAACACCAAGGCCGAGGATCGCTACACCTTTTTGGACGGCCGCCTGAAAATGGGGGCCGCCGACTGATGGCGGGGGACCGCGAATCCTTTCTGGGCCTGGGGCCGGGGACCGGCCGCGGTTGGCTGGAGAGCCTTTTGTCTGTGCTCTTTCCCGGTCGCTGCCTCTTCTGCCGCGCGATCCTGCCCTTTTCCAGGCTTGAGCCCTTTTGCCCTGCCTGCCGCCGGCACTACCGGCCCGGCGGCCGGATCTGCCCCTTTTGCGAAGGCTTTTTCCGGGAGCAGGCCCCCTGCTCCTGCCGGCCCGATGATTCTCCCCTGCAGGGCCTTTTTGTCATCGCCCTCTACGATCAGGGCTGGCGGCGCCTGATCCACGATCTCAAGTACAGGAACCGGCGGTCCGTGTTCCGCCCCCTGGGGGCCTGGCTGGCCGCCGAGATCGTCAACAGCCGCTACTGCCGCCCGGACCTGGTGGCGCCCGTGCCCCTGCATCCCCGCCGCGAAAAAGAAAGGGGCTATAACCAGGGCGCCCTGCTGGCCCGGCACACGGCCCGGGCCCTCGGCGTCCCCTGCCGCAGCCTCCTGGCCAGGGAGAAGCATACCCGCTCCCAGACCGCCATCTCCCGCTTAGAAAGGCAGGAAAATGTCCGCGGGGTTTTCCGGGCCCTGGAAGCTGATCATGGCGGGGCCACCGTCCTTTTGATTGATGATGTCTATTCGACCGGCTCGACCATGAAAGAAGCGGCCGCAGCCCTGCAGGCCCGCGGGGCGAAGGTGTTCGGAGCGGCCCTGGCCTACAACCCGGGCCCCAGGATCCTGCAGCGTTCAGGCTTTTACGGTGGCCTGGAGCAATGGTGAAAAATTCAAATATTTTATGGCAGGATTTTTTACTGGACTGGGGAATAGTATATGTAGTAATATAGATATCTATCTTAGACAGGAGGGCGATAGGCATGATAATAAATGTGCGCGGAAAAAACATCGAAACCACACCTTCACTGATTGATTATGCCGAAAAGAAACTGGGCAAGCTGGATAAGCACTTTGACCAGAATACCGATGTGCAGGTCGTATTAAGCACTATACGCGAGGACCATATTGTTGAAGTCACCGTCAACCTGAACGGCATGATATTGCGCGGCGAAGAAGCAACGGGAGATATGTACGCTTCGATTGACCAGGTTGTCGATAAACTGGAACGCCAGGTTAAAAAATATAAGACCCGCATTCACAAGCAGAAGCGGCAAAAAGGCGGCGTCCGCAATATGAATGAAAAGCAGGCCGCCCTGGAGGCCGAACAAAGAGCGGTAGAAGAGGAAGAGGACACCCCCCGGGTGGTCAGGACCAAGCGTTTTCCCCTCAAGCCTATGACCGTCGAAGAGGCCATCCTGCAGATGGACCTGCTGGGGCACACCTTTTTTGTCTTTGCCAACGCCGATACCGATGTCACCAATGTTATCTACAAGCGTAAAGACGGCAATTACGGGCTGATCGAACCTGAATAGGCAGGTAAGAGAAGGCCGCCGGGAGCGGGTCCGGGCGGCTGCCCAGCCTGCTGCGAAAAGAGGCTCAGGATGAAGGACAAAAGCGTCAGCGCCGTCATCTTCGAGGGGTCCCGGCCCCACAGCCGGGTCGAGGAAATGATGGTCCGGGTCCGCCAGGCGGCGCTGCTGGACAACCTGGAGAAAATGAAGCAGGTGCCCCTTTTGGAGGGGATCTATTTACATACCAACCGGCCGGAGCTGGCCGGACCCGCCGCAGAACTGGGGGCGACCGTGTTGCTCAACTCGACCCCCATCGATAAGTTTCACTTCGGCCGGGAGCTGCAGGCGGCGATCCGGCAGCACGGCCTGGAGCGGGTGTTCTGCCTGAACGGGGCGGGATGCCCCCTGGTTACAGTGGAAGAACTGGATATGATCTGCCGCAAACTGCTCCTTCGCGAGCAGTTTGTTTATACCAACAATACCCAGTCCGTCGACATGATCGCCTTCACCGTGCCCGGCGACATTGACAGGGCCGAACTCCCGGCCACCGACAACAGCCTGGCCATGACCCTGCGCGATCAACTAGGCCTCCAGATGGAGCTGATGCCCCACACCCTGGGGCTGCTGTTTGATATCGACACCCCCTCCGACCTGCTGGTCCTGGCGGCGGGGCCGTTTGCCGGCCCGCGGACCAGAACCGCCCTGGACAGCCTGGAGCTGGACGGCAGCAGGCTGGCCGCGGCCAAGGCGGTGCTGCAGGACGAGTACGAAGATGTGGCCCTGATCGGGCGGGTGGGAGCCCCGGTTATCGAGCGTCTCAATGCCCTGCTCAAGCTGCGGCTGCGGGTTTTTTCCGAAGAACGGGGCATGAAAGCGCTGGGCCGGATCGAAGCCAAAACAGTGATTTCCCTGCTCGGTTTGCTCCTCGACCATGCCGGGCTGGAGCAGTTTTTCCACTATCTGTCCCGGGTGGCCCGCTGCGCCTTTATCGACAGCCGGGTCCTCATGTACCACTACCGCTACGATTTTTCGGACCGGGAGCGCTTTCTGTCGGATTTGGGCCTGTGGCGGGAGATAGATGACCCCTGGTTGAGAGAATTTACCAGGCTGGCCCAGGAATGCCCCATTCCGGTCATTTTGGGGGGCCATTCCCTGGTCTCCGGCAGCCTTTGGGCCCTGACCTGCGAACTGGCCCCGGAAGGCCGCTAACCGTCCGGCTCTTCTTTTCGCCGCCGGCTTCTCCAATTGGGCAAACCGGGTATCGGCCGGCCCCGTCCCTTCCTTGCATGGTAAACCGGGTATCGGCTGTCCCCGGCCCCTCCCAGACCCCGGCCCCTCTAAGTCCCCGGTCGACCTTTCCTGCCCCGGGTCTCACCCTTACAATCAAGGGCCGGCGCCGCCCGGGAGCCTACCAGAAGGGCTCTTCCCGTCAAGGTGTCTTCATTTCCCCTCAGATTTAGCCCGCCGGCCTTGCCGCCATTGATCTCAACTCCAGCCGGTTTTCAACGCCAGAAAAATCGCCCCGGCCGAAGCTTGTTCGGCAGGCGGCCGCTGTGTTAAAATTAGGTAGCATGGTCATGGCCGGAACCGGCCCGGTTGGTCAGAAACCGGGCCGACGCCAGGCGCCTGCTTGATCAACAGATGAACAGCAGACGTTTAAGAGATGATCACTACTTGACTCTACGACAAAGGAGCTTGATGATGGCTGCTTTTTTGAAAAAAATATTTGGCGATGCCAATGAAAAAGAAATCCGCCGCCTTCAGAAAACGGTAGATGAAGTTAACGCTTTGGAGGAGTGGGCTTCCTCGCTCCCCGATGAGCAGTTCCCCGTTCAGACGGAGCGGTTCCGGGAGCGGCTGCAGCAGGGGGAAAGTGAAGATGATCTGCTTCCGGAAGCTTTTGCCCTGGCCCGCGAGGCGGCGCGGCGAACGACGGGGATGCGCCCCTTCGACGTGCAGATTTTAGGGGCTTTAGTCCTCCACCAGGGCCGGATCGCGGAAATGAAAACCGGGGAAGGAAAAACCCTGGTCGCCATTTTGCCGGCCTACTTAAACGCCCTCAGCGGCAAGGGAGTCCATATTGTTACCGTTAATGATTACCTGGCCCGCCGGGACCGGAACTGGATGGGCCCGGCCTATGAAATGATGGGCTTGTCCGTAGACCTGGTGGTGCAGGGCCTGGAACAGGAGGATCGCCGCCAGGCCTACCAGGCCGACATAGTTTACGTCACCAACAACGAGCTGGGCTTCGACTACCTGCGTGACAACATGGTTCTCTACAAGGACCAGATGGTTCAGCGCGGCCATCACTACGCCATTGTCGACGAAGTGGACAGCATCCTGATCGACGAGGCCCGCACCCCGCTGATTATCAGCAGCCGGGTCGAATCGAAGGAAGAATACGGACGCTGGAAAAACGAAGTTGAGCACCTGATCCGCCGCCAGGGCAAGCTGATTAACGACCTTTTAAATGAAGCCCGCCGCGACCTGGATGCCGGCCGGGAAGAGGAAGCCGGCGAAAAACTGCTCCTGGTCAGGCGCGGCGCTCCCAAAAACAGAAAGCTGATGAAGATGCTGAAGGAGCCGGGTATGGAAAAACTTGTGGAGCGGACCAAGCACCGCCTGATGACCGAAAAGCGGCTGCCCCACCTGGATGAAGAGCTCTACTACAGCATCGAAGAAACCACCAGGCTGGCCGATATCAAGGACAAGGGCTACCGGGAGCTGGAACGGGTCAACCCGGAGCTGACCAAAATCCTGCGCCTGGGCAAGGCCCGGGCCGAAAAAGAGGACCAGGACTTCCTGGACGACGAAGAGGACGGCCAGGATGAAATTGAAATTGAAGATGCCGAGGCGGCAGAATCAGCCGGCCAGCACCGCCACTATTTTGACCAGCTGATCAAGGCCTACTCCCTGTTCGAAAAAGATGTCGAATACGTGGTCCAGGACGGCAAAGTATTGATCGTGGACGAATTCACCGGCCGCCTCATGCCCGGCCGCCGCTATTCGGACGGCCTGCACCAGGCCATTGAGGCCAAGGAAGGGGTGGAGGTCCAGGCGGCGACCCGGACCGTGGCTTCGATTACCTTCCAGAATTATTTCCGGATGTACGACAAAATAGCGGGCATGACCGGCACCGCCCTGACCGAAGAAGAGGAATTCCAGAAAATTTACGGCATGGACGTGGTGGCCGTGCCCACCAACAAGCCCCTGATTCGTGAAGAATGGCCCGATTTGATCTACAAGACCGAGGCGGCCAAGTTCAGGGCGGTGGTGGAAGCGATCAAGGAATGCCAGGACCGGGGCCAACCGGTGCTGGTGGGGACCATCTCGGTGGACAGGTCGGAGATGCTGAGCAGGATGCTCAAAAAAGAAGGAGTCACCCACGAGGTCCTCAATGCCGTCAACCATACCCGGGAAGCATATATTATCGCCCAGGCCGGGCGCAAGGAAGCGGTCACCATCTCGACCAATATGGCCGGGCGGGGGACCGACATAATCCTGGGCGGCAACCCAGAATACCTGGTCAAAGAACAGCTGATCAAAGAGTTCGGCGCCGATTACCCGGAACTGGACGAGGACGATCAAAAACGCTGGGACGAGCGCCGGGCCAACCTGATGGAAGAAGCGGTGCCGGAAACCAGGAAGCAGCGGGAAGAAGTCCTGGCCGCCGGCGGCCTGCACGTGCTGGGCACCGAGCGCCATGAAAGCCGCCGCATTGACAACCAGCTGCGCGGCCGTTCCGGGCGCCAGGGGGACCCTGGTTCATCCCAGTTTTTCGTTTCCCTGGAAGATGACCTGATGCGCCTCTTCGGGGGGGAAAATATCGCCAACCTGATGGAGCGCTTCGGGGTGGAAGAAGATGTGCCCATCGACCACGCCCTGGTCAGCCGGGGCATCGAAAATGCCCAGAAAAAGGTGGAGTCGCGGAACTTCGAAATCAGGCGCAACCTGCTTGATTATGACGATGTTTTGAACCAGCAGCGGGAAGTAATCTATGGCCAGCGCCGCCGGGTCCTCGAAGGTGAGAACATGAAGGAGCCCATCCTGGGCATGATCGACGAGATTATCGACCGCATGGTGGAAGAATATACGGTTGAAAAAGGTTTCCTGGAAGACCGGGACGCCCGGACCCTGCTGGAACGGATGCAGGATATTTTTGTCCGCCCGGGCCGGATCGGGCTGGACAGCCTGATCGACCAGGAAGAAGAAGATGTCAAGCAGCTGCTGCGCCAGGAAGCGCAGGCCTTTTACGAGGAAAGGGAGCGGGAGCTGACGCCCGAAATCATGCGGGAAGTAGAAAGGGTGGTCCTCCTGCGCACCGTTGACCGCCACTGGATGTATTTTATAGACGTCATGCACGACCTGCGGCGCGATATTCATACCCAGGCTTACGGCCAGCGCAACCCGCTGGTCGAATACAGGATGCAGAGCGCGGAAATGTTTGAAGATATGATCCGGCAGATCCAGAATGACGTCGTGCGCGCCGTCTACCAGGTCAGGGTCACTGCCGCCCCCAAGCGGGAAGCGGTGGCCAGCGATATGCAGGGTCAGCGGCAGAGAATGGCCGCCGTGGGTGGTGGCCGGGCCGCAGCGGCGGCCGGTGGCGGCAGATATGCCTCCGGTGGTTCCGCACCCGGGGCCCAGGCCCCCGAGCAGCCGCCAAAACAGGAACCGGTGACGGTGGATAAAGTGGGCCGCAACCAACCCTGCCCCTGCGGCAGCGGTAAAAAATATAAGAAATGCTGCGGGGCCTAGCGGGAGCCCGCGAGAAGATAATTATTGGAAAGCTGGTGATCAGATGCTAAAAGAGCACCTTGAAGAACTGGACCTCCAGAAGAAGAGGTTCGAAGAGATGAGGGCTTCTCTTTGAATACGATTCCAAACTGAAACAGCTGCGGGAGTCTGAAGCTAAAGCCGGCCAGCCCGGTTTTTGGGATGACAGCACCCGGGCCCAGGAATTTATGAAAAAACAGGGGGAGCTGCGCGAGCAGATCCGCCCCCTGCAGGAACTGGAAAAGCTAATCGAAGAAACGGAAGTCTACCTGGAACTGGCCGGTGAGGAAGAGGAGGACCCAAAAGAGGCGATGGGCGAGGCCGGAAGCCTTTTGAAGGAGATCAAGGAGCGCCTGGACCGCCTGGAGCTGGAAACGCTGCTGAGCGGGAAATATGATTTCTGCGATGCCATTATGGCTCTCCACCCCGGGGCCGGGGGGCTGGAGTCGCAGGACTGGGCCGAGATGCTGCTGCGGATGTACAACCGCTGGTGCGAACAGCAGGGCTACGAGGTCGAACTGGTCGATCTGCTCAGCGACGACGAGGCCGGGATTAAGAGCGCCACCTTTATCGTTCGCGGTCATGCCGCTTACGGTTACCTGCAGGCCGAAAAGGGGGTCCACCGGATGATCCGGATCTCACCCTTCGACACCTCCAGGCGGCGCCATACCTCATTTGCCTCCGTGGACGTCATCCCGGAGGTGGAGGAAGAAGAGTATGTGCTCAACCCCGAGGATCTGAAAATAGATACTTTCCGGGCCAGCGGGGCCGGCGGGCAGCATGTCAACAAGACCGATTCGGCGGTCCGGATCACCCATCTGCCGAGCGGCCTGGTGGTCACCTGCCAGAATGATCGCTCCCAGCACAGCAACCGGACCCAGGCCCTGAGGGTCCTGAAGGCCCGGCTGGCCGAAATCAACCGCCAGGAGCAGGCTGAGGAGATCGACGCCGAAAGAGGGCAGCAAAGAGAAATAGCCTGGGGCAGCCAGATCCGGACCTATACCTTCCACCCCTTTACCCTGGTCAAGGATCACCGCACCGGGGTGGAGGTCGGCCAGGTGGAAGCGGTCATGAACGGCCTGCTCGATCCCTTTATAGATGCCTACCTGCGCTGGAAGGCCAGGGGCAAGATCCCGCTTAAAAAATAAGGGCGCAAATATTTGTGAAGCAGGAGCAATCCGTAAACCGGGCCAGGCTTAATAAAAGAAGCAGACAATAGGAGTTTATATGAAAATCAGGAAAATCAGGAAGCCGCAGATTAGCAAAGCCGAGATCAAGTCATATTTCCTCGAACTGCTGGGCATTACGGCCGGGTGCCTGATCATGGCCGTCAGTTTGAACATGTTCCAGGTGCCCAATTTTATTGTTCCCGGCGGAATCAGCGGGATCGGGGTTTTTGCCTTCCACATCGCCGGCATCCCCATCGGCCTGACCATCATTGTCCTGAACATACCCCTTTTTGTCGCCACCTACTACCTCCTGGGGCCGCGGCTGGTGGTCCAGAGTCTGGTGGGGACTTTAATTTTTTCCCTTATCGTGGATTTGACGGCCCCCATTATGCCCCCGGCCACCGACGATCTGCTCCTGGCCGCCGTCTACGGCGGTGTGATCATGGGTCTCGGGGTGGGCCTGGTGTTCCGGTTTCGCAGCTCCACCGGGGGGACGGCCCTGCTTTCTCTGATCCTGGCCAAGGCTTACGGGATCAGCCCGGGTCAGGCCCTGTTGTTCGGCGACCTGGTCGTCCTGGTCCTGGCTATTTTTGTCTTTGGCAGTGAGCCGGCCATGTACTCGGCCCTCTCCCTTTTCATCAGCATTAAAGTGGTTGACGCCGTCCTGGAAGGCCTGGGCCTGGCCAAGCAGGCCATCATTATCACCCGCTCCGGGGCTGAAATCAATGACAGGCTCTTAAGTGAGCTCGGCCGCGGGGTAACCAGGATTGAGGGGCAGGGCGGATATACCGGCGAAGGGCGGGAAGTCCTGCTCTGCGTGGTAACCAGGCAGCAGACGGGTCACCTTAAAGCGATCATCCACGAAGTCGACCCAAGCGCTTTTGTCATCATCGGCAATGCCACCGAGGTGCACGGGGAAGGTTTTAAGAGGATGCAGCAAAGCTAAAGGACCCCTTCAAAGCGGGCCGGCCGCCGCCGGTTGGGCCGGATCCGCCGGAGCTGCTGACTTTTTAAAATATCTTTAACATTTTATACATTTTAATTAATATTTTTTCAGGTTTAGCAGGATTAAATAAATTGCTGTCGAAATTTAAAACAAACCGCATATTTATGTAAAGTGTTAACAGAAAGGTTCATCTCCATGATCGAAGCAAAAAACCTGGGCATGAGGTACGGGAGGGGAAAACAGCTCGCCCTTGAGGACATAAATTTTTTCATAGATCGCAACGAGTTCGTGTTTTTTGTCGGATCGAGCGGTGCCGGCAAGTCGACCCTGATGAAGCTGATTATCCGCGAGCTCAAACCGACCGAAGGCCTGCTCAAGGTTTTTAACCGGGACGTGGGCCGTTTGCCCCGTCACCGCCTGCCCTACCTGAGACGCAATATCGGGATGGTTTTTCAGGACTTCAGGTTGATGGAAGAGCGGACCGTGCAGGACAACGTCGCCTTCGCCATGATCGTTACCGGTTCGTCCCGCCGGGAAATCAAGCGCCGGGTGCCGGGTGTTTTAAGCATGGTCGGCCTGGAGGGCAAGGCGAAAGCGAAAATAACCGATTTATCCGGGGGAGAGCAGCAGCGGGTCGGTGTGGCCCGGGCCATTATCAACCGCCCGGCCATGATCCTGGCCGACGAACCGACGGGCAACCTTGACCCCGGCACGGCCCTGGACATTATGAACCTGCTGCATACTGTAAATTTGCGCGGGACTACTGTCCTGGTGGCCACCCATAACCGGGAGATTGTCGATCGGTTTAAAAAGCGGGTCCTCTACCTGGACAACGGCAGGTTAGTCGGCGATGAACAAAAGGGGATTTATACCAATGTTCATTAACGGCTTCATCTATATCGTGGGCGAAACCCTGAATGGGCTCTACCGGAACCGGTGGATGTGCATTACTTCAACGGGAGTGGTGATGGTAACCCTCTTGATGCTGGGCCTGTTCATGGTGGTCAACCTGAACGTGCAGCATATTACCGAGGCCGTCAAAGAACAGGTGGAGATGGTGGTCTATATCGAGGAGGATGCCGACCGGGCCACCGTGGAAGAACTGGGCCGGGCCCTTAGCGGGCATGAAGAAGTAACTGCGGTCGCCTACGTATCGAGAGAAGAGCACATGGGCCGCCTGCAGCAGCAGCTGGGCGGGATGCTGGAGGGCTACGACAGCGGCCTGGAAAATCCGCTTTTGGCCTCTTTCGAGGTCAAGACGGCGGATCCGGAAGCCGTAGTCGGGCTGGCTTCTGAATTTGAAGCCTACCCCGGGGTGGCAGCCGTCTTTTACGGCCGGGGCTACGTGGAAGACTTATTTGCCTTAACCAGGGTGGTGCAGATCGTCGGACTGGCTTTGATGGCCGGACTGGCCATAACAGCCGTGTTCCTGGTATCTCACACCATCAAGTTAACGGTGCTGATGCGGCAGCGGGAAATAACGATCATGAAGTATGTGGGCGCCACCAACTGGTTTATTCGCTGGCCCTTTTTCCTGGAAGGCCTGCTGATGGGTTTTGTGGGGGCCGTGTTGCCCCTGGGCATTTTGCATTATCTGTACCGGATTTTTGCGCAGTGGATCGCTGCCAACGAGCTGATGTTTATCAACCTCCTGCCCCTGCAGGCGGTTATAAGCGAGCTGGCTCTCTACCTGGTCCCGCTCGGCGTCATACTCGGCATCCTGGGCAGCACCATGTCGATGGGCCGCTTTTTGAGAGTATAAAGCGATATATTAGAGAGAGAAAAAATTTTTAACCATTTACATCAGGGAGGAAAAAAACATGTTCTCCGGAATTGGCTTCAGGAAGCACCCCTGGCTAATGATCCCTCTTATCCTACTGATCATTTCTATCTTCTTTTTAGGGTTCGTGGAAGCAAATACGATTGATGAACTTAATAACGAAATTGATGCCAGGCAGGAAGAGCTGGAAGAACTGGAGGAGCGGAAGCAGGAGGAAAGGAGCTCCCTTGAACAGCGCCTGAACCGGCAGGCCGCCCTCGAGCAGGAACTGGAGGAGCTGGAAGGGTATATCCGGGAGCTGCAGGAGGAGCAGGCCCTCTTACAAGAGGAGATTGCCGCAGTAGAGGCGGAAATAGCTCTGGTTGAGCAGGAACTGGCCGAAGCGGAAGAGAGGCTCAGTTACCAGGAAGAGCTGCTCAATCTCCGGCTGAGGGCTATTCAGCAGTACGGCCTGGTTTCCTATTTTGAAGTTCTGTTTGAATCCAGCAGTTTTCCCGATTTTCTGACCCGGCTCTATAACCTGAGCATCATTGCCTCAAATGATCTGCGCCTAATGGAGGAGATCATGGCAGAAAGGGAGCTGATCCAGGCCTGGAAAGACGAGCTTGACGAAAGCAAGGACGAACTGGAAGCGAAGCGGCGCCAGGTGGCGGAAAACGAAGAAGAAATGAAGCGCGCTGCGGCGGAGCGCGAAGCCCTTCTGGCCGAGCTGCAGGAGGAGATCACCAGGAACCTGCAGGCCATTGCAGACTTAGAAGAAGAGTCCCAGCGCCTGGAGACCATGATCCGGGAATTGATTGCCGAGGCGGAGAGCCTCTTTTCCGGCCTGGAGGGGGAGCTGCACTGGCCGATCGAGCCTCCGACCTGGATTTCTTCGGGCTATGGCTGGCGCCGGGATCCCTTCAGCGGCTATCAGGCCTGGCACGGCGGGATCGATATTGCTCCCCGGAACGGGGCGGCCAACTTTATCCTGGCCGCGGCCAGGGGAGAGGTTATTTATTCCGGCTGGAACGGCGGCTACGGCAACTGCATCATGATTGACCACGGCGGGGGGACGGTTACCCTTTATTCCCACCTGAGTAACCTCCTGGCCCGCACAGGCGATGTTGTGGAACGCGGCGAAAGAATCGGCCGAGCGGGAACGACCGGTTACAGTACCGGGGTCCACCTGCACTTCGAGGTGCGGGAATATGGCAAGGAGCCGGTGCGCACTTACCCCAGCGGCAACCCGGACTACCGGCGGAACCCGATGGAATATTTTTAGGCCCGGTGTCAGGGCCGCCTGAACTCTGAAGGAGTGGGTTTCCTCGCCCACCGATCAGCAGTTTCCCGGATGAAATTCGTTCAGCCATCCTCCCGGCAAAGTTAGGGGGGTGGCTGAATTTTTTGCGGGCGGGTGCGGGCAAGAGCGGGCGGGAGGAAGCTCAGTAAGCTGTAAAATTTTGCTGTTAAGTAAAATATGTTCTCAGGCCCTTTAGACAAAAATTATGCGCAAATGGGGCAAGACTTTTTTTAGCGATCCCGGGAATGCAGATGTGCACTGTGTTTAGAAGGACACATTTCATGAACCAGCTTTCATGGAAATGACTTGTCCGCTTCGGCCCGGCCCTCCTGGCCAACTGATAGATGAATTTTATCTCCTGGTACCGGTTTGTTAAGGCCAGGATCTTGCCCTCGACACAGGGCCCGCAATTTGTGGTATTATAGTTACCGGACCCCTGCCGCGGCAGGGTCAAAAGAGCTTTTAAAAAAGGTTTCTTGCAGGAGATTATAAACTGGAAACTGGGGGCGAACGGTTTGGAGAGGATTGATAAACGGCTCCTCTACGGGGCGCTGGCGGTATTTATTGTCCTGCTGGTAGGGACCAATGTTATTAATTACCTGGTCTTTTCCGGCCGCTTTGATCCTGCCCCGGCCGCTCAGGAAGAGCCGACAAAAATTATCAGGTATGAGCCGGCTGAGCGGGCAGGCGATCGCGATTTCGAGGACGAGGCTGAATTATTTTTCGAAGCCCTGAACAAGATCAGCACCAATTACTTTTATCCCGTGGAGACCGAAGAACTGATTGAAGGGGCCATCCGGGGCATGATCGACATTATTGACGACCCCCAGGTCCGCTTTTATGATCCCGGCGAACTGGAAGAATTCCTGCTCGATACCAGGGGTTCGTACGGCGGCCTGGGGATCCGGATTATTGAGGCCGGCCCCGATATAGTGGTTTTTGAAACTTTCCCCGGTTCGCCCGCCGAAAGAAGCGGTGTTATAGCCGGCGATCGGATCCTGGAGGCTGACGGCCAGCCCCTGACCGGGGAAGGGCTGGAACGGGCCGTGGAACTTTTAAGGGGTCCTGCCGGCAGCCAGGTGGAGGTTAAAATTCGCCGTCCGGGCAGCGATGAGCCGATCGATATGACCGTTAGCAGGGAGGAAATCCAGATCACCACCGTCTACAGCGAAAGGCTGGAAGAGGGTCTCGGCTATATAACTATTACCAATTTTGACAGCAATACCGCCGCTTTGTTCGAGGATCACCTGGGGCGGATGGAGCAGCAGGGTTTAGAGCGGGGGTTGGTGCTGGACCTGCGCAACAATCCCGGGGGGCTGCTGGACCAGGTGGTGAAAGTGGCCCAGGAAATTGTCCCGGAGGGAGAAATTGTCAGGCTGGTCGGGCGCGACGAGGAAGTTCGGACTATTTATCAATCCAGCGCCGCCCCGAAGCCGTACCCTATGGTGGTTTTAATCAACGAAGATACGGCCAGTTCGGCTGAACTGTTGGCCGGGGCGCTGCAGGACCGGCAGGTAGCCCTGCTGGTGGGGCAGACCACCTACGGCAAAGCTTCGGTCCAGCAGCTGGAACAGCTTAAGGGCGAAAACGCCATCATGCTGACCGTGGCCAATTATTTTACTCCTTCGGGGCACAATATCGATAAGCACGGCATCATCCCCGATTATGAGATCGAAATGTCTGAAATACTGCATTACTACCGCTATTTTCATCCCGGGCCCCTGGAACAGGAAGATTACGGGACCGACGTGGAGATGCTGCAGGAGATGCTGGCCCAGCTGGGCTACGAAGTGGAAAGCAGCGGTTATTTCGACGATCGGACCGCCCGGGCCCTGAGCGATTTCCAGGTTGATGCCGGGATCGCTCCCAGCGGGGAATTTGATGACTCAACCTGGGTCGAGCTGCGCGAAGCCCTTGATATTGCCTCTCGTGAACAGGACGGGCAGCTCAATTTCGGGCTGGAACTGCTGCAGGATCCCGCTTTATGGCGTAATATGGGGGGAACCGAGTAATTTATGGAACTTTTTTTTGAAATCAGCCAGATCTTTGCCACCACTTTCGCGGTTGCCTTGGTGATGCCCATTTTCTGGATAGTGCTTTTCCTGGTCTACCTGCAGTACAGGCGCCAGGCGGCGACCGAGCAAAAACTTTTTGGCCGCCCTATCAACCGGGTCGGTTGGCAGATGCTGACCTCGATCGGGCTGGGGCTGGTGGGCGGTTTTGCGGCCAGCGCCGTTTTGGTCTTCATGGGCCTTTCCCTGGAGCAGATTGGACTGTACTTCATCTGGCCCGTGGCCCTGCTGCTGCTGCTGATCAATCCCCGCTACCTGTGTTTTTCTTATGCCGGCGGGATAGTGGCGGTTGCGGTTCTATTGACCCGCCATCTCCTGCTGCCCCTGTTTCCGGGGCTGGAGGAAATTATTGTTTTCGAGTACCTGCTGCGGGTCCATATCCCGGCCCTGCTGGTCCTGATCGGGCTGCTCCACCTGGTGGAAGCCTTCTTGATCTATACCGGGGGGCACCGGGGCAGCAGTCCCATTTACCTGAAACAGGATGACGGTGAAGTGGTAGGGGCTTTTTCTTTGCAGCGCTTCTGGCCCCTGCCCCTGGTGGCCCTGCTGGTCACCCTGGTGGCCGAACCGGAAATTGTGGGCGTCAGCATGCCACAGTGGTGGCCTATTCTGCAGCCGGCCCTGCAGCCCGGCGAAGGCCAGAGCCTGCAGTTTATGGTCGTGCCGGTGGCCGCCGGTCTCGGCTACGCCGACATGGCCCTTTCTTCGACCCCGCGGCAGCGCACTGCATTTTCTGCCAAATGGCTGGCTGTTTACAGCGTGGTCCTGCTGATCCTGGCCGTGAGCGCGGAATATTTCCCGCTCCTGGCTTTACCCGGCGTTATATTTGCCCCCCTGGGCCACGAGTTCCTAATTTTATTCGGCAAGGGCGAGGAGCAGAACCGGCCCCTCCGCTACCGCCAGGAGGGCTCAGCAGGGGCATCTATAATGATGGTTTTGCCTGATTCGAAGGCCGCTGAAGCAGGCCTCCGCCAGGATGATCTGATTTTAAAAGTAAACGGCGATCCGGTCGGCGACAGCCGGGACCTGCTGGAAAAAATTGAGGCCAGCTATTTTATGGTCCTGCTGGACGGCCTGCGCGAGGGAGAGCCTTTTTCGGCGGTTTTGAAAAAGCAGAGCCGGGAAGGGGAAAGCGCCGGCAGTTTACTGGAGGGCCGGGTCAGTTCCTACCACTCCCAATATGCCATGCTGCACCGGAGCGCGGCCCTGGGCTTGATTCCGGTCCCCCCTCCCGATTCGCCGGTTTACCTTGAAGTCCGCAAACCGGACCCGCTAGCCCGCTTTAAGGGCCTGGGCAAAAAATTAAGCCGGCGCCGGGCCGGATCGGGGAGCCCGTCCGGCCCGGATCGGGGTTTGTAGGGGGAGCGGATTGGGATCGGTTTTGGTTTATACCGGGAGCAGATTGGCAGCGCTACCCGCCCATTAACTATGTTATAATGATAACTGTGATTATTGCTTTTAAGGCCCTTAACCCTAAACTTATACGCAAATTTGGCAAGACTTTTTTAGCGATCCCGGGTACGCCGATCTGCACTGTGTTTAGAAGGATTCATTTTAAAAACCAACTGGTATGGAACTGGCTTGTCCGGCTTAGGGACAAACAAGCCGCTGAACGGGAGGTGTTTTGATGGCCGTCAGCAGTGGCTTTAAAATTAGATCCGATTACAGGCCCACCGGCGATCAGCCGGAGGCTATAGAAACCCTGGTGCAAGGTTTACACCGGGGTTCTCGTTACCAGACCCTCCTTGGGGTAACAGGGTCCGGGAAAACATTTACTGTTGCCAACGTCATCGAGAGGGTCCAGCGCCCCACCCTGGTCATGGCACCCAATAAAATCCTGGCCGCCCAGCTCTGCAGTGAGTTCAAGGAGCTCTTTCCGGACAATGCGGTCGAGTATTTTATCAGCTATTACGATTATTACCAGCCGGAAGCCTATATCCCCCAGAGCGACACCTATATCGAGAAAGACTCCTCGATTAACGATGAGATCGACAAACTGCGCCACTCGGCCACCAGCGCCCTGCTGGAGCGCCCCGATGTCATTATCGTCGCTTCTGTATCCTGCATTTACGGGCTCGGTTCACCCAGCGAATACATGGAGCAGGTGCTTTCGCTGCGTCCGGGAGCCAGGATCGGCCGCGATGAAATAATCGGCCGCCTGGTCGACATCCATTACCAGCGCAACGAGATCGATTTTCACCGCGGCACCTTCCGGGTCAGGGGCGATGTGATCGAAATTATCCCCGCTTCATTTTCCGAGTCCGCCATCCGGGTGGAGCTTTTCGGGGACGAGATTGAAAGGCTCCGGGAAGTAGACCTGCTCAGCGGCAAAGTGACCGGCGAGCGGGCCCATGCCGCCATCTTCCCGGCCACCCACTACGTGACCGCCCCCGACCAGCTGCAGCGGGCGGTGGCCGGGATCGAGGCGGAACTGCAGCAGCAGCTGGCCCGCTTCAAGCGGGAAGACAAACTGCTCGAAGCCCAGCGCCTGGAGCAGAGGACCCTCTTCGATTTGGAGATGCTCCAGGAGATCGGTTTTTGCAGCGGCATTGAAAACTATTCGCGGCACCTGGACGGGAGGCCGCCGGGCAGCCGCCCGGCTACCCTGATGGATTACTTCCCGCCGGAGATGCTGGTCGTTATCGACGAGTCCCATATTACCATCCCCCAGATTAACGGGATGTACCGGGGGGACATGTCAAGGAAGACCACCCTGGTGGAGCACGGCTTCAGGTTGCCCTCGGCCCTGGACAACCGCCCGCTGCGCTTCGGGGAATTTGAAGACCTGGTCAACCAGGCCCTCCTGATTTCGGCCACCCCGGGGCCCTGGGAGCTGGAGCACAGCGACGAAGTGGTGGAGCAGATCATCCGGCCCACGGGACTGCCCGACCCGGAGGTGGAAGTCAGGCCCGCCGTGGGGCAGGTCGACGATCTATACGGGGAGATCAGGGCCAGGGCCGAAGCGAAGCAGCGGGTTCTGGTGACGACCCTGACCAAGCGGATGGCCGAAGACCTGACCGATTATTACCGCAACATGGGTTTAAAAGTGCGCTACATGCACTCTGAGATCGACGCCCTGGAGCGGATGACCATTATCAGGGGCCTGCGGCTGGGTGAATTTGATGTCTTGATCGGAATCAACCTCCTCCGCGAGGGCCTCGACCTGCCGGAAGTGACCCTGGTCGCCATCCTCGATGCCGACAAGGAGGGGTTCCTGCGCTCGGACCGCTCCCTGATCCAGACCATCGGACGCACCGCCCGCAATATCGAGGGCCGGGTGATCATGTACGCCGAGGAAATGACTGCTTCCATGCAGCGCGCCATTGACGAAACGGAGCGCCGGCGCCAGAAACAGCTGGCCTACAACGAGCAGCACAACATCACCCCGCAGAGCATCATCAAGCCGATCCGGGCCTTGATCGAGGCCACGGCGGTAACCGAAGAGACAGAGGTTTATGACGCGGAAGATCTTAAGAAAATAGACCATAACAAACGCCGCCGCATGATCAAAGAACTGCGCCGGGAAATGAACAAAGCTTCCAGGGAACTGGCCTTTGAAAAAGCGGCCGAACTGCGGGACATGATTTTCGAACTGGAAAAAGATGCCTAACCAGACACGGGGACGCTTCGGGTGACAGGCTATAGGTTGACAAGGGAACGTTTCAAGTGGTTGTTAAAATGCCTAAACCTGACTGGGGAAACGTCCCCCTGGCCGGGCTAAGGGCCCGGGGCTGCCCGGGGCTGGAAAGGTATGGCTGAGACCTGAACATGACAGATGAAGCGTCCCCCTGTCACCCCCGGCGGGGGCTTGAAACTACAACAAAGAGGTGACTAATTTGTCGGCAGGAGAAATAATTATCCGCGGGGCGCGGGAACATAACCTGAAGAATATCGACCTGGAGCTGCCCCGCAACAAATACATAGTATTTACCGGCCTGAGCGGTTCGGGCAAGTCTTCCCTGGCGTTCGATACCCTTTATGCCGAGGGCCAGCGGCGCTACGTGGAATCGCTTTCGGCTTATGCCCGCCAGTTTTTGGGCCAGATGGAGAAGCCGGATGTGGATCAGATCGAAGGCCTTTCGCCGGCCATTTCCATCGACCAGAAAACCGCTTCCCGCAACCCCCGGTCCACGGTGGGCACGGTCACGGAGGTCTACGACTATATTCGCCTCCTGTTTGCCCGCATCGGCACCCCCCACTGCCCCACCTGCCAGAAGCAGATCAGCCAGCAGACGGTGCAGCAGATCGTGGACCAGGTAGCAGGGATGCCGGAGGGGACGCGGATCCAGGTTTTAGCCCCCCTGGTCAGGGGGCGTAAAGGGGAGTACGGCCGCCTATTTGATGATCTGGCCCGCAAGGGTTATGTCCGGGTCCGGGTCGACGGCGAGGTCCGGGACCTGGAAGAGGAGATCCGGCTGGACAAGCAAAAAAAGCATCACATCGAGGTGGTGGTCGACCGCCTGGTGATTAAAGAAGGGATCCAGTCCCGGCTGGCCGATTCGCTGGAAAATGCTCTCAAACTGAGCGAAGGGCTGGTTTTAATCCAGGACGTGGACGGCGGGGAACAGCTTTTCAGCGAAAATTTCGCCTGTGCCGAGTGCGGCTTCAGCTTTGAAGAGATCAGCCCGCGCATCTTTTCCTTCAACAGCCCCTACGGGGCCTGCCCCGATTGCAGCGGCCTGGGCAGCAAGGCCGAATTTTCGGCCGAGCTGGTTATTCCCTACCCCGAACTGTCGCTGCAGGAAGGCGCGGTCCACCCCTGGTCGAAAAATAGCTATTACCAGCAGTTCCTGGAGTCGGCGGCCCGGGCCTGGGGTATCGATCCCGACCTGCCTTTTAAAGACCTGCCGCCGGAGGACCAGCAAAAAATCCTCTACGGTTCGCCGGAGAAGATAAATTTCCGCTACGTCAACATGTTCAAACGGGTGCGCAACTATAAAAAGTCTTTCCCCGGGGTCCTTAAACTGATGGAGCGGCGCTACGCCTCGACCTCCTCGCAGGAGATACGGGAAGAGATGGAGCGCTTCATGCAGATCAGGCCCTGCCCCGCCTGCGGGGGGCGGAGGCTTAAGCCTTCCAGCCTGGCCGTTTTGCTGGCCGGCAGCAACATCGCTACCATTTCGGCGATGACGGTGGAGCAGGCGGCGAACTTTTTCGCCCGGCTGCAGCTCAGCGAGCGCGAAACCCATATCGCCCGCCAGGTTTTGAAAGAAATCGGGGAGCGCCTGCAGTTTCTGCGCAATGTGGGCCTGCAGTACCTGAACCTGGACCGGGGCGCCTCGACCCTGTCCGGGGGCGAGGCCCAGCGGATCAGGCTGGCCACCCAGATCGGCTCCGGTTTGACCGGGGTGATCTATATTTTAGATGAACCTTCCATCGGCCTCCACCAGCGGGATAACGCCCGCCTGATCGCCACCTTAAAGCGGCTGCGCGACCTGGGCAATACCGTCCTGGTGGTGGAGCATGATGAAGAGACGATCCGCAGCGCCGATCACCTGGTCGATATCGGGCCGGGCGCGGGCGCGGCCGGTGGAAAAATAGTGGCCCAGGGCACGGTGGAAGAGATAGAGGCCGCCCCCGATTCCATTACCGGTGACTACCTGGCCGGGCGGCGCCAGGTCGCCCTTCCGCAAAAGAGGCGCCCCGCCAACGACCGCTGGCTCTGGATCCGCGGGGCTGAGGAGCATAACCTGAAAGCGATCGACGTCGGTATTCCCCTGGGCATGTTCGTCTGCGTCGCCGGGGTCTCCGGTTCGGGCAAAAGCACCCTGATCAACGAGATTTTAGCCCGGGCCCTGGCCCGCAAGCTGCACCGCTCCAGGGAGCAGGCCGGCAAACATCAAGGCCTGGAGGGCATTGAGCACCTGGACAAGGTCATTGTCATCGACCAGTCGCCCATCGGCCGCACCCCCCGCTCCAACCCGGCCACCTACACCGGCCTGTTTGACGGGGTCAGGGAACTCTTTGCCAGGACTCCGGAATCAAGGCGCCGCGGCTACAAGCCGGGCCGCTTCAGCTTTAACGTCAAGGGCGGCCGCTGTGAAGCCTGCCGCGGCGACGGCATCCTGCGGATTGAAATGCACTTTTTGCCCGATGTTTACGTCCCCTGCGAAGTTTGCCGGAGCAAGCGCTACAACCGGGAAACCCTGGAGGTGCGCTACAAGGAAAAAAATATTGCCGACGTCCTGGATATGACGGTCGAGGAAGCCCTTGACTTTTTCTCCGCCATTCCCAAGGTGCAGCGTAAGATGCAGCTCCTCTACGACGTCGGGCTGGGCTATATCAGGCTCGGCCAGCCGGCGACCACCCTGTCGGGCGGCGAGGCTCAGCGGGTCAAACTGGCCACCGAGCTTTCCCGCCGCAGCAACGGGCGCAGCCTCTACATCCTGGATGAGCCGACCACCGGCCTGCACCTGGACGATATCAGCAAACTTTTGCAGATCCTCGACCGCCTGGTGGACAGCGGCAATACCGTCGTCGTCATCGAACATAACCTGGAAGTGCTCAAGCGGGCCGATTACATCATCGACCTGGGGCCCGAAGGCGGGGACAAAGGGGGCCGGGTGGTGGCGGCGGGCTCCCCGGAAAAAGTGGCTTTGTGTCAAGATTCCTACACCGGGCAATGGCTGGCCGGGGTCCTGCCCCGCAGCCGTCAGACGGCGGAAACCTGAACGACGGAGAGTTAAAGCATGGACCGACAGCTGAAACAAAAAGTGCAGCAGATCCCCGCCCTGCCGGGGGTCTACCTGCTTAAAGATAAAAACGGCCGGGTCATCTACGTGGGCAAAGCCAATTCCCTGCGCCAGCGCCTCCGGTCGTACCTGGCCGAAACCGAAACCCTGTCGCCGCGCCTGCGTTCGCTGCAGGGCCGGCTGGCCGATCTTGATTACATGGTCACGGACACGGAAGTGGAGGCCCTGATCCTGGAATGCAACCTGATCAAGGAATACCGCCCCCGCTTTAATGTCAACTTAAAGGACGATAAGGATTATCCCTACCTGATCCTGACCCCCGAGCTCTATCCGCGCCTGGAACTGCTAAGGCTGTCCCAGCGGGGAGGGCGCCGCGGTCGCTATCTTCCCGAACCCGGGAAAGAGGAAAAGCGCTTCGGCCCATATACCGACGTGCGGGCGGTGCGGGAAACGATGCGCTTTATCGGGTCCAATTTCCCCCTGCGCCGCTGCCGCCAGCCCCTGGAGGGCAGCCCCGCCTCCGAGCGCCCCTGCCTCAATTACCAAATCGGCCGCTGCCTGGCCCCCTGCCGGGGTAAAGAAGCGGTCCCGCCCGAAGAATACGCCGGGGTGGTCCGGCAGGTCGTCTTATTTTTGCAGGGCCGGCAGAACGAACTGGAAAGCGGCCTAAAAGAGCAGATGGAAGAGGCGGCCCGGAACTGCCGTTTTGAAGAAGCGGCCCTGCTGCGCGATCGCCTTCAAGCCCTGCAGCGGGTGTCCGGGCAGCAGCAGAAAATGACCCTGGGCCAGGAGAAGGCCGAGCGGGACGTCCTGGCCCTGGCCCGGCGCGGGGACCGGGCGGCGGTTCACCTCTTCCGGATCCGCGGCGGCAAGCTGCTCAGCCAGGAACATTTTCCCCTCACCGGGGCCGAGGAGGCCGGCGACGACGAAGCTATGGCTTCCTTTATCAAGTCTTACTACAACCGGGCCGAAAGCGTGCCCCCGCACCTTGTCGCCTCCCATCCGCCCGCCGAGGCCGACCTGCTGCAGCAGTGGCTGCAGGTAAAAGCCGGTCGGAAGGTGGACCTGCGCGTGCCGGCGCGCGGCCGGCTAAAAAAGCTGGTCGAACTGGCCCGGCGCAACTGCAGCCTGCGCCTGGAAGAAGAGGAGGAGCAGCGGATCCGGAGGACAGAACAGCCCCTGGCAGAGCTGGGGCGCCTGGTAAGCCTGGAGGGGCCCCCGGAGCGGATCGAGGGCTTTGACATCTCCCACCTGCGCGGCGGCGAGCCGGTAGGGGCCATGGTCGTATTTCAGGCCGGCGAGCCTGCTAAAGGGGGTTACCGCCGTTTCAATATCCGCACGGCCCGGCCCGGCGACGATTACGGCGCCCTGCAGGAGGCCCTGCAGAGAAGGGCCGGGCAGGAGGACTGGCCCCGTCCTGATCTGATCCTGATCGACGGCGGAAGGGGCCAGCTCGGAGCGGCCCGGGAGGCGCTCAGCGGCACCGCCCTGCAGGAGGTGCCCCTGGCCGCCCTGGCCAAGGATCCCGACCGGCTCTATTTGGAAGGATCGGTCCTGCCGGTGCGCCTGGACCCCAATAATCCCCTGCTCCAGATGCTGCAGCGCATCCGCGACGAAGTGCACCGCTTTGCCATCGGGGGGCACCGCAGCAGGCGGGTCCGCAGCAGCATCCGCTCCCGGCTGGAGGCAATTTTCGGGGTGGGGCCGGCCCGGCGAACAGCCCTGCTCAGGCATTTCGGAAGCGCCGCAGAGGTGGAAAAAGCTTCGGTGGAACAGCTGGCCGAGGTCCCGGGCATCAGCAGCGCCCTGGCCCAAACCATCCACCGGGGCCTGCGCGGCGGGGAGAAGTGAGCCCGCTTTCCTGCCCCACCCCGGCGGCCCGCTTTCAGGGTTTGCTACCGGGGCCCGCTGTTGGGGGGAACTAAAAAGAATCGGCCCGTTATGTTATACTATCCTTGAGGTGGTCCTAGATGCGTTTCCGTTTGATTGCTGCGGATTTAGATTATACCCTGCTCGATGAAAACTCAGAAATTTCGGCCCGGAACCGGGAAGCCATTCAAAAGGCGGTTGCCCGGGGGGTCAAGTTTATCATTGCCACCGGGCGCACCTTCAAAACCAGCGTCGCCTACATGGATGCTTTAGGCCTCCCCTGCGACTGGCCGCTGATCAATTACCACGGGGCGATGGTCAAAACGGCCCGCAGCGGTAAAGTAATCGATCACCGGCCCCTGGACAACCGCCTCGCCATCGAGGTAATAAATAAAATTCACGACCAGGGTTTGCACATCAGTATGTTTATCGGCGACCACCTCTATGTGAGGGAAGAAAACGAGCATACCCGCTATTACCAGACTCTGACCAACCTGGAACTGCGGGCGGTGGGGGATTTGGCCCAATTTTTAGCCCATAAAAAGGTCAACCCGACCAAGTTGAGCGTCATTTCCTGGGACGGCCGCATAGATCAAGTGGAGCCCAACTTGAAAGCATCTTACGACGGGGAGCTCTCCATCCTCCAGTCCCGGCCCTATTTCCTGGAGATTACCGACAAGAGGGCCACCAAGGGCCAGGCCCTGCGCTGGGTGGCCGAACGGGAGGGCATCAAGGCCGAAGAAGTGTTGGCCTTCGGAGACGGTTACAACGATCTCGACATGCTTGATTACGCCGGACTGGGGGTGGCGGTGGCCAACGCCAAGCCGGAAGTCTTGAAAGCGGCGGCCCTGGTTACCGCCCCGCACGACGAGGACGGGGTTGCTGAAATCATTGAAAAGTACGTCCTCAACCACCGGCCCGCCCCGGGGAACAACCCCCCCGCTTTCGATCAGGCCGGGGATCAAAGGGAGCCTTAAGCAGGGCCAAAGAGAAACCAAACCGGTCTGCCGGGGCGAAACCTCGACAAATCCAGGGGCAGCGAAAAATGGTCAGACGGTGGGCCTTCAAACCTGCGGGTCTGGCCTGTTTAAGGAGGACTGGTTGAAATCAGCGCCAACGATGAATCGATCCGCCTGATCATTATTACAGGCCTTTCCGGCGCCGGCAAAAGCCACGCCCTGAATTGTTTTGAAGACCTGGGCTATTACTGCGTGGACAACATGCCCCCGTCCCTGATATCCAAGTTCGCCGATCTCTTTGTGCAGTCGGAAAACAAGAAAGTGGCCCTGGTCTGCGACCTGCGGGGAGGCACTTTTTTCGAGGATCTGTTTGAATCCCTGCAGGAGCTGGACCAAAGGGGCATTGATTACGAGGTCCTCTACCTGGCGGCCGAAGAGAGCGTCTTAATCCGCCGCTTTAAAGAGACCCGGAGGCGCCATCCCATGGCCGGCTTCAGCCTGCCGGAGGCGATCCAGAAAGAAAGGGAAGCCCTGAGCGAACTGCGGGGCAAGGCCAACCGGGAAATCGATACCTCATACCTGAAGCCCTGGGAGCTGAAAGCTAAAATAGTGGAGTTCTATGAGCCCGAGCTGCGGGACAAGAACATGCAAATCAGGATTGTTTCTTTCGGCTTCAAATACGGCCTGCCGCCCCATTCCGACCTGGTTTTCGACGTCCGCTTTTTGCCCAATCCCCATTACGTGGAGCACCTGGCTCCCCTCAGCGGCGACGACGATCAGGTCAAGGAATACCTGTGGCGGTGGCCGGAGACGAAGGAATATTTTGATAAACTGCAAGACCTGCTCGCATTTTCGATCCCCTTTTATGTTAAGGAAGGCAAGGCCAGCCTGGTCATCTCCATCGGCTGCACCGGCGGCAAGCACCGCTCCGTGGTCATCGCCGACCAGATCGGGCAGGCCCTGGGTTCCCGCTTTAATCTCTCGGTCGAGCACCGGGACATTTATAAACAATGACAGGAGGCTGGAAAATTTGTCTTTAACCAGGCAGGTCAAACAGGAACTGGCCAGGTTGGAGGAAACCCTGGCCTGCTGCGGGTCCTGGGAATTAAAAGCCCTCCTGCTCCGAAACGGCTATTACAGCCTCCGCCGCAATACCCATGCCCTGGTTATAGCCGTCGATAACAGCGCCGTGGCCCGGCGGCTGTTCAACCTGCTCCGGCAGGCCGGAGTGGAGCTGCCTTCCATCGTCCGGGAGCAGGAAAAAAGGCTGGATAAAAACCGCTTCATGGTCCGGGTAACGGGCCGGGAGCAGATCGACGCCCTCCTGGTTTACCTGGATCTGAAGGAAGCGGGCCGCCTCCTGAGCCTGCCCCGCCTGCCCACGGCGATCCCGAAAAGAAACTGCTGCCGCCGGGCTTTCCTGCGGGGCGCTTTTTTGGCCGGGGGCAGTATCAGCATTAGCAGGCGTTCCGGCTACCACCTGGAGATCAACTGCGGCGGCACGGAAGATGCCCGGGTCTACCGGAAGCTCCTCGGGTTTTTTAACCTGGACGCCCCCTACCGGCTGCGCGATGGAACGGCCTACCTCTATTTCAAAAGCGCCGAAGCCATTGCCGATTTCCTGCGCATCATCGGGGCCGGCGGGACCCTGCTGGAGCTGGAAAGCATGCGCGTGGTCAGGAGCATGCGCAACCAGGTCAACCGGGTCGTAAACTGTGAAACAGCAAACCTGGAAAAGGTGGTTGCCTCCGCCCAGCAGCAGCTTGATCTGATCGACCGGGCCGAGAAAACTGTGGGCCTGGACAAACTGCCCCCTTCCCTGCGCCAGGCGGCCCTGATCAGGAAGCAGTATCCCGATGCCTCCTTAAAAGAGCTGGGCGCATTGCTCGATCCCCCCGTCAGCAAATCCGGCATGAACCACCGCTTCCGCCAGCTGAGCAAAATGTTTGCCCCTCATCAGAAGCTCCTCAGCAAAAACCGTGCCAATTACTGAAAATAGGGCAGGAAATGGTGCGGCCGTGTCGAAACATACAACATAATAGCTACATATACAGTCCCGGTCTGCAGCCCGGTCCAGGGTCCGATCTGATCTAATCTGAATCTGATCCGGCCTCGGCCTGAAGACCGGCGGCGATCTATCATGGCCGTTCCTGAGGCTGGAAAGGCGGGAGAGTTGCGGTGAAGCTCGATTACAACCTGAACCTGGAACAAACCCAAAAACTGATCATCACCCCTGAGCTGAAACTGGCCATAACTCTGCTGCAGTATTCGGCTCTGGAGCTCCAGGATCATATCGAAAAAGAGCTGGTCAACAATCCGGTCCTGGAAGTGACGGAAAACAAGGAAGAAGATAAAAGCGAAGAAGCTGAACTGGACCGGGAGCAGCCCTTAAAAGAGGAAGAGATCTACGGCAACGATTTTCCCTGGGAAGAATATTTCCGGGACATGGGCCTCGACTCACCTCCCGAGCGGAGCGGCATCGTTAAAAATGTTTCCGAAAACCAGCCCACGGTCGAAAATTGCGCCGGCATGACCGGGACCATGCTGGAAGACCTGCTCAGCCAGCTGCGCATGTTTTCGCTTACCGAGCGGCAGTACAGCCTGGCCGCCTACCTGGCCGGCAACCTGGACCGCAACGGCTACCTGCAGGGCGAACTGGAAGAGCTGGCCCCGCTGCTGGCGGTACGGGTCGAGGAGCTGGAAGAGGCCCTGCGGGTGCTCCAGAAACTGGAGCCGACCGGCATCGGCTGCCGCAGCCTGCAGGAATGCCTCTGCCTGCAGCTCAGGAAGATGGACAGCCCCCCCGGGGTGGCCCTTGAGATAGTCAAACACTACCTGCCCGCGGCGGCGGACGGCAGGTACCGCTACATCGCTTCCCGCCTCGGCTGCGATGAAAAAACAGTGCAGGAAGCGGTCGAATTTATCCGCACCCTCAACCCCAAGCCCGGCAGCGTTTACGGGGAGGGTGAGGAAACCCGCTATATTATCCCCGAGGTTATGGTGGAAAAAGTAGACGGCAAATACGTGGTGACGGGCCATGATACCAATATGCCCCAATTAACGATCAGCCCCTTTTACCAGAGGATGCTGAAAAGCGACTCCATTGATGAGCAGCTGTTTACCTTTATCCGGAATAAGATCGAAAAAGCGTACTGGCTGATTCGCAGTATCGAGCAGAGGCGGCTTACCCTGTTCAGGGTGGCCCAGCAGATTGTGGATATTCAGACCCTGTTCCTGGAACACGGGCTTAAGAAACTGAAGCCCCTTACCCTCAGGGAAGTGGCCCTTAACGTGGGGGTCCATGAATCGACGGTAAGCCGGGCTGTCGCCAACAAGTATATTCAAACTCCCCGCGGTTTGTTCCCCCTTAAATTTTTCTTTTCCAGCGGCCTGGGCGGCGAGAATGGAAGCGACCATTCCGCCCCCAGCATTAAGTGCCACCTTCGCGAAATCATTGCGGCCGAAGATGGCGCCAGGCCGCTCAGCGATAAAGCTTTGACCGAACTTCTAAATGAACGGGGCATTCAGATTTCAAGGCGGACCGTGGCCAAGTACCGGGAAGAACTGTCCATTCCCCCCTCCTACAAACGCCGGCAATCCTAAAATCCGGGATGGTGAGCATAGTTGCGGCAAAAGAAAAGTATTGAAGATGTCGAGGTAAGCGGTAAAAAAATACTGCTGCGGGCCGATTTTAACGTCCCCCTCGAAGAGGGCCGGGTAAGAGATGACGCCCGGATCAGGGCGGTGCTGCCCACCCTGGAAAATTTGCTGGACCGGGGAGCGGCCCTGGTGCTGGCCTCGCACCTGGGAAGGCCCAAAGGACGGCCCGATCCGGGGCTGAAACTGGATCCGGTAGCCGAACGGCTGGCTGAACTGCTGGGCCGGCCGGTGCGGAAGCTGGATCAGGTCGCCGGGCCCGGGGTGGCAGAAGCGATCGGAGCGCTGCAAAGCGGAGAGCTCCTGCTTTTGGAGAACCTGCGCTTTGAAAAGGGTGAAGAAAGCAACGACCGCGAATTTGCCCGGCAGCTGGCCGAACCGGTGGACCTGTTTGTCAATGATGCTTTCGGTACCGCCCACCGGGCCCACGCTTCCACGGCCGGGGTGGCCGAATTCGTTCCCGCCGTGGCCGGCCTGCTGATGAAAAAAGAAATTGAAGAGCTCTCCCGCTGCCTGGAAAACCCGCAGCGCCCGCTGACGGCTATTTTAGGGGGGGCCAAGGTTTCCGATAAAATTACGGTGATCCGCCGCTTCCTGGAGCTGGCCGATCAGCTCCTGGTCGGCGGCGGCATGGCCAACACCTTCCTGGCCGCCCGGGGCTTTGACCTGGGCGATTCCCTCTATGAAAAAGATCTTCTAAAGGAGGCTTCGTCCCTGATCGAGAGCGCCGAAAAAAGCGGCTGCCGTTTGGTTTTGCCCGTCGATTTAGTCGTAACCAGGGCCCTGGAGCCCGGCGGCGAAACCAAAACCCTGCCCCCGCAGGAGATCAGCGGGGACTGGAAGGCGGTCGATATCGGCCCCGAAACGGTTAAAACTTTCAGCCGCTACCTGTCCCAGGCGGCCATGATCGTCTGGAACGGGCCGCTCGGCGTTTTCGAGATCCCTCCCTTTGACGAAGGCACTAAGCTTGTTGCCCGGGCCATGGCCGCAAGCGAAGCCTATTCAATCGTTGGTGGCGGCGACCTGGTGGCCGCCCTGGAAGGGCTCGGCCTGGCTGGCGCAGTCGGTTTTATCAGCACCGGCGGCGGGGCCACCCTGGAGTTCTGGGAAGGCAAAGAGCTGCCGGGCATCAAGGTGCTGCAGGATAAAGCCTGAACTAAGACCTGAGCCTAATGCGGGCAAGCGGGATTTTATTTACTGGAGGTCTGAACATGAACTTAATTATAGCTGCCAACTGGAAAATGCACAAAACCAGGGCTGAAACGGCTGATTTTTGCCGCGCCCTTTTAGGGGATCTGGATTACTTCGAAGGCGTGGAGGTGCTGATCTGTCCCCCCTTCACCGCCCTCTCCGCCGCGGCGGATCATATCGGCGGCAGCGCCCTCAAGCTGGGCGCCCAGAATATGCACTGGGAACAGGAAGGGGCTTTTACCGGCGAGATAGCGGGGCCCATGCTAATGGAGCTGGGCGTGGAATACGTCATCATCGGCCATTCCGAGCGGCGCCATATTATGGGCGAAGATAACCGCCAAATCCGCCTTAAACTGGAGGCGGCCCTGGAAAACGGCCTGAAGCCGATCCTGTGCGTGGGGGAAACCGAAGCGCAAAGGGAAGAGGGGTCCACTACAGGGGTGATCAAAGATCAGCTTATCGCCGCCCTGGAAGGCCTGCCCCCTGAAAAAACGGGATCGCTGGTTGTGGCCTATGAACCGGTCTGGGCCATCGGAACCGGCAAGGCGGCCCGGCCCGAAGACGCCGACGAGGCCTGCTCCCTGATCCGGGACGTGATCGGGGAAATCCTGGGCTCAGGCCCGGCTGAAAAGGTGCCCATCCAGTACGGGGGCAGCGTTAAAGAAGCCAACATCGGTTCTTTCGTGAAGCTGGCCTCCATCCAGGGCGCCCTGGTCGGAGGAGCCAGCCTGGAGGCCGATTCTTTCAGCGCTTTGATCCGGGCCGCCCGAAAGGCGGTCCAGAGTTGAACAAAATTCTTTTAATCATCCTTGACGGCTGGGGCTACAACGAAAACAGCGAGGGCAACGCCATCAAACTGGCTCAAACCCCCCACCTGGATCGTTTTTTTAAAGATTACCCCCTGGCCCTGCTTGATGCCGCCGGGGAAGCGGTCGGTTTGCCCGTAGGCCAGATGGGCAACTCTGAAGTGGGGCACCTCAACCTGGGCGCCGGCCGCATTGTTTACCAGGAACTGACCAGGATCGGGAAGTGCATCGAGTCGGGAGAATTTTTTCAGAACGCAGTTTTGCTGGAGGCCATGGAGAAGGTCAAAGAAAAGGGCAGCGCTCTGCACCTGATCGGCCTGGTGTCAGACGGCGGCGTGCACAGCCACCTGGAGCACCTCCTGGCCCTGCTGGAAATGGCCCGCCGGCATCAAGTGGAAACAGTTTTTATCCATGCCATCCTGGACGGGCGGGATACCGTGCCCTTCGGGGCCGAACCCTTCCTAAAACGTCTCGAGGACTACGCCCGCGATCACCCCAATTACCGGATCGCCACCATCTGCGGGCGCTACTTTGCCATGGATCGCGACCGGCGCTGGGACCGCACTGAAAAGGCCTACCGCGCCTACACCGCCGGGGAAGGCCTGCAGGCCCCGGATCCCCTGCAGGCCCTCCGGGAGGCCTATGACCGGGGCGAAGGGGACGAGTTTGTCCAGCCGACGGTGATCGTGGGCGCTGAGGATGACGGAGCAGAAAAAGATCAAGTCGAGGCCGGCGGCGAGCCCCTGGCCCTGATGCGCTCTGAAGACAGCGTCATTTTCTTCAACTTCCGGCCGGACCGGGTCCGCCAGATTACCAGGGCCCTGGCCGAAGAGGAATTCGAGCCTTTTGACCGCGGGGCCAACCCGCCCCGCCCCCACCTGGCCACCATGACCGAATACGACCGGGAACTGCCCCTGCCGGTGGCTTTTACCCTGGATGACCTGGAGGCTACCCTGGGCGAAGTCTATGCCCGCGAAGGCCTGGCCCAGATGAGGATAGCGGAAACCGAAAAATACGGCCACGTCACTTTTTTCTTTAACGGGGGCCGCGAAAAGCCCTTTTCCGGCGAAGACCGGATCCTGGTCCCTTCCCCGCGGGTGGCGACCTACGACCTGCAGCCGGAGATGAGCGCTCCCGAAGTGGCCGACAAGATTATCGAGACCATCCGGTCGGGCCGGCACCCCCTGATTGTCTCCAATTTCGCCAACATGGACATGGTCGGTCATACGGGCGATCTGCAGGCGGCCGTCAAGGCGGTGGAAGCGGTTGATACCGCCCTGGGCCGGATTGTAGAGGAGGCTCTACCCGCCGGCTGGCATCTCCTCATTGTCGGCGATCACGGCAACGCCGAAGAGATGCTTAACCGGGAAGGCGAAACCCTGACCGCGCACAGCGCCAACCCGGTTCCTCTCCTGCTCCTCGGCCCCGGCAAGCAGGCCTTCCAGGAGCGGGGCATCCTGGCTGATGTGGCTCCCACTATCCTGGCCCTGGCCGGCATCTCTGTTCCCCCTGAAATGACCGGAGAAAATATGCTCGTGGCAGATCAACTAACGGCAAGGAGGGATTGTAGTGGAAGAACGGATTCAGAAGATTAAGGCCCGGGAAATACTCGATTCCAGGGGCAATCCGACCGTCGAGGTCGATGTGGAGCTGCAGGGCGGCTGGTGCGGCCGGGCCGCTGTGCCTTCCGGAGCCTCGACCGGGGCTTTTGAAGCGATCGAACTGCGCGACGGCGACGAAAAGCGCTACCTGGGCAAAGGTGTGCTCAACGCGGTGCGGCATGTCAACGAGATCCTGGCCCCCGAACTGTGCGACCAGAGCGCCCTGGACCAGAAAGGCCTGGACCTGCTGATGCTCGATCTGGACGGCAGCGCCAACAAGTCCCACCTGGGCGCCAATGCCATTCTCGGCGTCTCCCTGGCCGTGGCCCGGGCCGCCGCCACCATGCTCGACCTGCCCCTTCACCGCTATATCGGCGGGCTGGGAGCCTGCATGCTCCCGGTGCCCTTCATGAACATTTTAAACGGCGGCGAGCATGCCGACAATAATATGGATATCCAGGAATTTATGATCGTTCCGCTGGGGGCCGAAACCTTTTCCGGGGCCCTGCAGATGGGCACGGAAGTGTTCCACCACCTCAAGAAAATCCTGCGCTCCCGCGGTTTCAATACCAACGTGGGCGACGAAGGGGGTTTTGCCCCCAATTTAGAATCCAGCGAAGCCGCCCTGGCTTTGATCGTAGAAGCTATCGAAGCGGCCGGTTACAGGCCCGGTGAAGAGGTGTCCCTGGCCCTCGATGCCGCCGCCAGCGAGTTTTACCGTGAAGGCTGCTACCACCTGGAGGGGCGGACCTATTCAGCCGGCGAGCTGGTCGACTATTACCGCAACCTGGTTTCCCGGTTCCCGCTGATCAGCATCGAGGACGGGCTTGATGAGGACGACTGGGACGGCTGGCGGGAGCTTACTGCGGCCCTGGGCGGCGAGATTATGCTGATCGGGGACGACCTGTTTGTTACCAGCCCCGAGCGCCTGAAGCAGGGCATTGAGACGGCGACGGCCAACTCGATCCTGATCAAGTTAAACCAGATCGGCACGCTCAGCGAAACTTTGGAAACGATGAACCTGGCCCGGCGGTTCGGCTACAGCTGCATGATTTCGCACCGCTCCGGGGAAACGGCGGACAGCTTCATTGCCGATCTGGCCGTGGGGACCAATGCCGGCCTGATCAAGACCGGGGCCCCTTCCCGGATTGACCGGGTCGCCAAGTACAACCAGCTGCTGCGCATAGAAGAAGATCTGGGCCGGGCGGCCAATTATTACTTCAAGGCCCTGAAATAGAGTTGTCAAATTTGCTGTTATGTGTTAAAATAACCTTTGTTTGGCTTGCCGGGTGCAAGTTGAACCTGTAGTGAATATGGGTGGAGGTTTTAAGATGATCGGGACCGTCGTAAATATTGTTTACCTGGTATTATGTGTTGCTCTAATCGCAACGGTGCTTTTACAATCGGGCCGGAGCGCCGGCCTCGGGGCTATTGCCGGTGGTGCGCAATCCCTGGTCGGGAAAAAGAAAGGCCTTGATGAAACATTGGGCAAGGTTACCACCTACCTGGCCGTGGGTTTCATGCTTGTAACGATCGTCATGGTACTGGTTTAAACTTAACCGGTTTTAAGGATGGCAGCGTTTTAAAGAGTCCGGTTTTATATTTTAAACTGCCGGCAGGGGAGCTTCCGGGGCCCCTGCTTTTAATTTTTCCGGAATAGATCTATACTTAAAGAAGGCCAAGAATCAAGAAAAAAAGAGGGAGATGGATTAATAGCTTTGAAAAAACACCACAACGGGGCCGGGGCCATCAGATCGAAGATCCTGGACCTGCTAAAAAGAAGCCGGCAGCATTCGCTTACTTTAAAGCAAATCATGGCCGGCCTAGATATGAATAAAAACGAGGGCAGCATTATTAACGGTGAGCTTAAAAAAATGGCCGGCGAGGGCCTGGTGATCAGGACTGAAGGGAACCGCTACGGCCTGCCGGAAAGGCTCGGCATCCTGAGCGGGGTGCTGCAGGGGAACCGGCGCGGCTTTGCTTTCCTGCGCCCCGAGCAGAAGCGCGACGACGTTTATATCAGCGCCCAAAACCTCAATGAAGCGGCCCACGGCGACCGGGTCCTGGTCAAACTGGACCGCAAGAAAAACCGCCGCAAAAGGGAAGGGACCGTGATCGGGATCCTCAAGCGGGGGCAGAGCCGCCTGGTCGGCACCCTGCGCCGGGAAGGGAAAAGGTATTACGTGTTTCCCGATGACCAGCGCTTCCCGGGGCCGGTGCAGGTCCCGTTAAAGGGCATGACCCAGGCTCAGGTCGGCGACAAGGTGGTTGTCGAAATCGAGCGGTGGGCGCAGGGAAATAAACCCGCCCGGGGCAAGCTGGTCGAATATATCGGCCCGGTGGGCACCCGCTATACGGAGCAGATGACCTTCAAGCACCGCTTTGAACTGCCCGGGGAGCATCCGCCCCAGGCCCTGAAAGAGCTGGAATCCCTGCCCGGCGAAAAGGAGATTTCCCGCCTGGCGGCAGAGCAGAAGCGCGCCGACTTAACAGATCTGCAAATGGTCACCATCGATGACGAGCTGGCCCGCGATTTTGACGATGCCGTCTCGCTGGAACAGGCCGCCGGCGGGGTCTACCGCCTGGGGGTCCATATTGCCGATGTTTCACAGTATGTCCGCCAGGGCAAGGCCCTGGACCGGGAAGCCCTGAAGCGGGGGACCACTATTTACCTGGTGGAGCGGGCCATTCATATGCTTCCGCCCCAGCTCAGTGAAAATATCTGCAGCCTCCAGGCCGGCAAAGACCGCCTGGCGGTGAGCGTAATCATGGATATCGACGGGGAGGGCAATCTCATCGAAGCCGCTTTCAAGCCCAGCCTGATCAGGGTCGACGAACGCCTATCCTATCAGCAGGTCGAAGCCTACCTTTCCGGACGGGAGGAAGCCTCGGTCTTTAAGGGCCGCTCTGTGGCGGACATGATCGACCGCATGGCGGACCTGGCCGAAGTGCTCAGGGCCAGGCGCATGCAGCGCGGCAGCCTGGACCTGGATATCCCGGAAGCGCGGATCGAAGTGGACGAGGAGGGCGCCCCCCTGAAAGTGGAGAAACGGGTTATGGGCCAGTCCGAATCCTTAATTGAAGAATTCATGATCTACTGCAACGAGACGGTCGCCTCATACCTGGAAGAAAAGAACCTGCCCTGCCTTTACCGGATCCACGCCGTGCCGGCGGAAGAAAAACTGGTCGCCCTGCGGGAAACCCTGGGCCTGATGAATATCAAGGCCGCGGCCAAAATGAAGGTATTAAAGCCGGGAGATCTAAAGACGCTCCTGGAGGAGACCAAAGGTGAGCAGACGGAAAAACTGGTCCGCTACCTGGTCCTGCGCTCGCTGCCCCAGGCCCTCTACAGTGCTTTTAACGAAGGGCATTTCGGCCTGGCTTCGGAGCGCTACTGCCACTTTACTTCGCCGATCCGGCGCTATCCCGACCTGGTGGTGCACCGCATCTTGAAGCAGCACCTGCTGCCGGGCGGGTATTCCAAGGAGAAAGCCAAACGGCTGCAGGCCCGCTTGCCGGGCATCGCCCAGCAGTCATCGGAAAGGGAGCGGGCCGCCGTCGAGGCAGAGCGGGCCAGCGTGGAAATGAAAAAAGCCCACTACATGGAGCAGAAGCTGGGCGAAGAATACACCGGCATCATCAACGGGGTGACCAATTTCGGCCTCTTCGTGGAGCTGGAAAATACGGTCGAAGGGATGATCCCGGTTAACGAGTTAAAAGATGATTACTATATTTATAACGAGAAGGCGGCTCTTCTGACCGGAGAAAGAACCCGCAAATCTTACCGCCTCGGTGACAGCGTCCAGGTCAAGGTCATCCGGGCCAACCGGGAAGAGGGCAAAGTAACCTTTGCCCCGGCAGAAGAGGAAGCAGGCTGAAGGAGGTAGGATATAATGGAGATTTATGAAGCTCTGCAAGAAAGAAGAAGCGTCAGGAAATACAAGACCGACCCGGTACCGGAAGAAAAATTAAACAGGGTGCTGGAAGCGGCCCAGATCGCTCCTTCCTGGAAGAATAAGCAGTGCTGGAGATTCATTGTCGTCCGCGATCAGGAGCGCAAACAACAGCTGGCGGACAGCATGCCTGAAAATAACCCCGCCCGCCGGGCGGTAGGCGAAACCGCCCCCATCGTTATTGTGCTTTGCGCCGACACCGAAGGTTCAGGCGATAAGGACGGCAAGGATTACTACATGCTCGATGCCGGCCTGGCCTTTCAGCAGTTAATGCTGGCCGCTTATGCGGAAGGGCTGGGCACCTGCTGGGTCGGTTTGTTTGATGAAGAAAAGGCCCGGGCAGTATGTAACGTCCCGCCCGAATTCCGGGTGGTAGCGATGACCCCGCTCGGGGTGCCGGAAAAACAGCCCTCGCCGCGGCCGCGTAAGGAACTGTCTGAAATAACCTACGCTGAAGAGTGGGACCGGCCCTTTACAGGTTAGGGCCCGGTTGCTTTGCTTTGAAGAATTTCATTACTATTTAACTCTAACCTGGACGAGCCGCCTCCGAAAAGTTTTTAGCTTTTTTTTTGCAGATGAGGATTGAGTAAAATGGAAAAGGTTATCAGTACCAATCGAAAAGCCAGGCATGATTTCCACATCGAAGACAGTTTCGAAGCCGGGATTGTCCTCACCGGGACGGAGGTCAAGTCTGTCCGCAACAGCCGGGTCAACCTTAAGGATAGCTATGCAAAGGTTGAAGGTGGTGAGCTTTTCCTGTATAATATGCATATAAGCCAGTATGAGCCGGGTAACCGCTTTAATCATGAACCGATGCGCGTCCGCAAGCTGCTGATGCGTAAAGCCGAAATCGGCCGGCTGGCCGGCAAAGTTAAAGAAAAAGGTTTCGCCCTGATCCCCCTCAAGATCTACATGAGGGAGGGCCTGGTTAAGATTGATTTGGGCCTGGCCAGGGGCAAAAAACTTTATGACAAGAGACGCGATATAGCCGAGCGCGACAGGAAGCGTGAAATGGAAAGGGCCGTGAAAGACCGGGCCATCAAGGAAAAGCTTTAGAGCGCCTGAAAATTGGGGGCGTAAGGATTCGACGGGGGTCGTGAAAGCAGAAGCTGCAAGCCCAGGACCGTGACCTGGATAAAACATGGAACGGCTATAGACGCCAAACCTAATTACGCACTCGCTGCTTAAATAAGCGGCGCATCCCTCCTTTCCCTGGCCGGGGGAAAGAACAGGGGTGTCAAAAAACCGGCCTACCACATCAGCGGTGGTCCCTCCGCTGCTGTGGGAAATCTAACGGGACTGGCGCCGCAGGATCCTGTTTCGGGGAGCCGACGGTGCGAGAAACAAAACCGGAACTAAGCTTGTAGAGGCTTCTGTAGTCAGGCCTTCGGACGCGGGTTCGATTCCCGCCGCCTCCACCAATTTAAGAACTAAAACGCGCGAGCCGTAAACGGCTCGCGTTTTGCTATGAAAATATGGGGTCTACAGTACAGTGTACAGTGGGGTCAGGTCTTGAGTGCGCCAAGCGAAGCTTGGCAGTTCTTGCCGGTGAGAGTCCGGATTAGGCAAAGGGTAGCCA
>Ga0207421_10000412_pt1 | contig 54897 bp, 53 predicted proteins | sample SodLakKL_010_SED_4_FD_187542 | JGI IMG/M metagenome (GOLD analysis project Ga0207421, IMG submission 187542) | Alkaline sediment microbial communities from Lake Tanatar, Kulunda Steppe, Russia - 8KL_010_SED (SPAdes) (version 2) | ecosystem: Environmental > Aquatic > Non-marine Saline and...
GAACATCGGGTGCAAGCGGTCGTGCATCCCGTTAACAAGGCTCATCCCGCCCGCAATGGCTTGTTCCAGAACATCTTTCCATTCCGGGGGCAGACGCCCGCCGGATGGGGCCGTGCCCAGCACCAGAACCTGTGCGCCAAGGCCTTGGGCTTCGGCCAAGGTGGCGACCACAGGCACATCGCTGTCGAGCGCGCACAAATCGCGCACGCGTTTTCCGGCCTGCGTGCTGTCGATCACAGCCATCACCGGGTTGCGGCCATAGCGCAGGATGCCTTCGGCCATTTTGGCATTCAGCTTGCCCATGGTCGCCTCGGCGAACAAGGCGATGGGTTGGGTGGGGTCAAGCATTCAGGCATCCTCCGTGGCCGGGTTGGTCGGCGGGCAGGGTGACGCCATTCTTAAAGGCTGCGCCTGTCGCGGGGTCCGGGTCGAGATTGAGGTGGGAATCAAGGTCGATATAGTCGAACAGCGCGGAGAGTGACGCCCCCGCCGCGATGGAGACAGAGCTTTCGCCCATGCAGCCGATCATCGTTTTCAGCCCATGGGCGCGGGCCGTGGCGACGATGCGCAACGCTTCGGTGATGCCGCCGCATTTCATCAGCTTCAAGTTCACCCCGTCGACGCAATGGGCGAATGCGGGGATGTCGGTGGAGAGGCGGCAGCTTTCATCGACAAAGATGGGCAGGGCGCGGTTCTGGAACAATTCGGGCAGTTGATCCTCGGCCCCCTGTACCAGCGGTTGCTCTACATAATCCACCCCGCGCGTGGCAAGCCAATCCATCATGTGGCGTGCGTCTTTGAGCGACCAGCCGCCATTTGCGTCGACCCGCAGGACCACACCGCTGCCCTGTGCGGCCTCATTCACGGCGGCGAACATGGCCTTGTCGGCCTCGATCCCGTCCGTGCTGCCCAGCTTGACCTTCAGCGCGCGCGCGCCGCGCGCGAGCAGCAACGGCACACGCGCGCGCACCACCTCGGGCGGGTTGATGCCCACGGTCAGCGATGACACCACGCCGCGCCGTGCCAGCCCCAGAAGCTGATGTAGTGGCATATTCGCTTGTTTCGCGCGCAGATCCCATAGCGCCATATCAAGGGCGGCCAGCGCGCAGGCACCGACACCCGCCGCATGGGCGCGTGCCCAAATGTCATGGATCGCACCCTCCAGCCCGGTTGCGCAAAACCCTTCAAGCTGCGCGCGCCCCTCGGCCACAGTGGCTGCGCCTTCGGTCACCCCCGGTGCCATTTCGCCCCAGCCGGTCAGCGCGCCGTCCGTGACCGACACGAACAGGTTTTCACCGCCCGAAATTTCGCCGCGTGAAATCCGCAGCGGAAAGCGTTTCTTGAGGTACAGCGTGCGGTAGTCGACTTTCATAGGGCACCTTTCAGGAAGGACGTAAGATTGGCGCTGAGCGCGTCCGAGACATAGCCGCCTTCCTGCACAAGCACCAGCGGCAGGCCCAGCCCTGCGATGGCCGCTGCCATCGTCTGAAAGCCCGGCGTCGTGATGGCCAGCCCCTTGAACGGGTCGTCAATATGCGCGTCCAGCCCCAGCGCCACGACCACCACATCCGCGCCGAAAGCGCGGATGCGTGCCAAGGCGGTGTCGAGGGTTTTCATATACGCGTCATCGCCGGTGCCGCGCGCCAAGGGCAGGTTCAGGTTGCACCCCCTCCCGCGCCCCTGCCCACGTTCCTGCGCGCCCCCCCAGAAGAACGGATAGAAGCGGTCAGGGTCGACATGGAGCGACACCGTCAGCACATCATCGCGGTCATAGAATACGCCTTGGGTGCCATTGCCGTGGTGCACATCGACATCAAGGATGGCGGGCCGAAGGCCGCGCGCGCGCAGGCGTTCGGCGGCAATGGCGGAGTTGTTGAGAAAGCAAAACCCCCCCGCCAGATCGCAGAACGCATGGTGTCCGGGCGGGCGCGACAGCACATAGACCGCCCGTTCCCCACCCGCCACCAGATCAGCGCCGGTGATGGCCGATTGCGCGGACCAATAGGCCGAGTCCCATGTCTGCGCGCCAATCGGGCAGGAGGTGTCGGTCTGGTGATAACCCGCCTGACCCAGCGCGGATTTGGGGTAGTTGTCGTGGCGTGACGCGGGGTGGATGTTCGGGATCACCTCTGGCCCTGAATCGGGGATGCGTTGCCAGCGGGTATAGATGTTTTGCAGGAAATACAGGTATTCTGCGCTGTGAATGGCAGCAATGGGGCCAAGCCCTGCGTCTTGCGGCGCTTGAAACTGACACCCTGCCGCCTGCGCGCCCGCCATCAGGCGTGCAATGCGTTCGGGCGCTTCGGGGCTGCGATAGGTCTTGCCATTGGCCATGTAGTGCTGCGGGTCATGCAGGCGCTGGCGGTCGTCGAATACGGCTTTCATGCGGTCCTCTTTATCAGATGTGTCACGCCGTCCGGGCCAAGGCGCATTTCCTGCATGCCGGTCGCAGGCGCGAAGCCAAGCCGCTTGTAGAATTGCTGCGCCGAATGGCTGTGGTCATAGACGGCGAGTTTCAGCCATGTGGCTTGCCACAGGGTAGCGCCCTGTTGCGCGACCTGCGCCAGAAGCCGTGCGCCAAGGCCTTGCCCGCGCGCATCGGCACTGACCCACAGGTCGGACACATAAACGCCCGCAGCACCGCGGACTGTGGAAAAGGCAGGGCTGTAAAGTGCGGCCCCCAGCGTCTGGTCCTTTTGCAGGGCCAATAGCCCATGTGCGGCAGGGTTCGGCCCGGTCAGGGCATGTGCCAGTGCCGCGCTGCCTGCGGCGTAATCCTCGCCGATATCTGCGCTGAGCGTGCGCAAGGCCTGCTCCAGCCGTGCCAGATCGGTGGCATCGGCCACTATACGAAACGTAATGTCAGCTTCACGCATTTATGCCCCTGCACCTTTCAACCCCAATGTCGCGCGCACCTGATCTGGGGTCATGACCACGCGGCCCAGCCGTTCCACGATTTCGCGGATTTTCAGGACCTGCTCGGCATTCGAGCGCGCAAGCTGGCCGCGCGCGATGGTCAGGCTGTCTTCCAGCCCGACGCGCACATGCCCGCCCATCGCCGCCGATTGGGCAATCAGCGGCATCTGGAACCGGCCCGCCGCCAGAACGGAAAACAGATAATCCTCCCCGAACAGCTTGTCGGCAATACGTTTCATATGGGTGAGGTTCTCCGCATCCGGCCCCATGCCGCCCAGCACACCAAAGACGAACTGGATGAAATAGGGCGGCTTGACCAGCCCGCGATCTGCGAAATGGCGCAGCATGTACAGGTGGCTGAGGTCATAGCATTCAAACTCGAACCGCGCGCCGCGCTCGGCCCCGAGGCTGGTCAGGATGCGGGCAATGTCGCGCGGCGTGTTCTTGAACACCAGATCATCGGTATTCTCCAGAAACGGCTTTTCCCAGTCATGTTGCCAATCACGCTCTTTCCCTAGCATCGGGTAGAGCGCGAAATTCATCGTACCCATGTTCAGAGACGCCATTTCCGGCGCAATCGCCAAGGGGGCGGCCAGCCGGTCATCCAGCGACATGACCGCACTGCCGCCTGTGGACAGGTTCAGAACCGCGTCTGTGCCCTGCGCAAGTGCGGGCACGAAGCCGTTGAAATGCTCCGGCGCCGCCGAAGGTTGGCCTGTCACCGGGTCACGCGCATGAAGGTGCAGGATGGACGCGCCCGCCTGCGCGGCGTCGATGCCGTGGCGCGCAATCTCCGCGCCGGTGATGGGCAGGTATGGCGACATGCTGGGTGTGTGGATGGACCCCGTCAGCGCGCAGGTGATGATGATGCCCGACATGCGCTTATGCCATTTCCGAAAGCGCCAGATCATCGACCAGCCTGGTCAATGCCGCATCCAGTGTCTGGGTGATCTCGTCCAGATGCTGGTCCGTCACGATCAGGGGCGGGCAGACCATGATATGATCGCCCGCGATCCCGTCGCGGGTGCGGCGGGAATAGACGATCAATCCCATCTCATAGGCGATATCGACAAGGCGCTGATGGGCGTTCAGGGCGCTGGGGAGTGGCGCCTTGGTGTTGCGGTCTGCCATGAACTCGAAGGCCAAGAGCAGCCCTTGCCCGCGCACATCGCCAATGATCGGATGGCGCGCCATCAGCGCGTCCAGACGTGCTCGCAAGGCGCGGCCCATCACTTCGGCATTTTGCACCAACCCCAGCCGCGCGATTTCGTCAATCACGGCAGCACCGGCGGCGCAAGCCAGCGGATTGCCCGCATAGGTAAAGCCATGCATGAAACCACCCGCGTCCAATACCGCCTGCACCAGATCATCGCGCGCGGCAATCGCACCCAGTGGCACATATCCGGCGGCAAAGCCCTTGGACAGCACCACGATATCCGGCGAGAGGTTCCAGTGTTCCAGTGCCAGAAAGCGGCCCGTGCGACCTGCGCCGGTCATCACTTCGTCGAGGATCAACAGCACCCCGTAGCGGCGGCAGATGTCCTGCACGGCCTGCATATAGCCCAAAGGTGGCACCAGCGCGCCGGTGGACGCGCCGCCAATGGGTTCCACGATGAAAGCCAGCACGCTGTCCGGCCCTTGGGCGATGATTTCCTGCTCCAGCATGGCGGCGTAATGCGCGCCGGTGACGGGATCGGCGGGATCCAGCCCTTCGAGATAGGCGCGCGGGGCGGGGATTTTCGGCATCTCGCGCATCATTGGGGCGAAGGGGGCTGTTAGCGGCGCATAGCCGGTAATCGCCAGCGCGCCCAAGGTGCAGCCGTGATAGCTGGGGGAACGGCTGATGATCTTCCAACGCTTACCTTGCCCCACGGCCAGCGCGTGCTGGCGCGCCAGTTTCAAGGCGGATTCCACCGCCTCTGACCCGCCAGAGACGAAGAACACTTTGTTCATGCCTTCGGGGCACAGGGCAGCGGTTCTGGCGGCCAGTTGCTCTGACGCTTCGGTTTCAAAATGCAGCCGGTATCCGAAGGTCGATTTTTCCATCTGGCGGCGCATGGCGTCCAGTACATTCGGGTTTGAATGGCCGATATTGCACACCATCGCGCCGCTTGATCCATCCAGATAGCGCTTGCCGTCGACGTCCCACATGTAAACACCGCGCGCCTGATCCAGCAGGGGGCGGCGCTGGCTGGTCTGGTAGAAAAGATGGCTCATGGCTGTTATCCGGGCAGGGCCGCGCAATCTTGCGGCCTGAGTGTCATATGCACCTGCGCGCCGGCAGGAAAGGGGCGTTCGTCGATCATGTTTATCGCCTGTAGCTGCGTGTCACCAGCGCGGACGAAATAGCGCACGGACTGGCCCTGATAATCAACCGTCTCGACCGTTGCAGGGGCGGAAAACGCGCCGCTTTCGGGCGGGCTGTCGCGCAAAAGCAGCTTTTCGGCGCGGATAATCAGCTTGGCCGCACCTGCACCCGCCAGATGCGGGGCTTTGGCCGTGGGAACCGTGACTTGCCCGAAGACAGGGACATTTAGCACGGCCCCTTCCGGCCCGCGCGACAGGCATTGTCCATCGAGTATGTTTGACGCGCCCAGAAATCGGGCCACAAATTCGCTGGCGGGGGTATTATAGACATCTTCGGGCGCACCGACCTGTTCCACGCGGCCATTCGACATGACGACAATCTGATCGGACAGCGCCAACGCTTCGGACTGGTCATGCGTGACGAATACAGTCGTGACGCCAATGCGTTCCTGAATGCGTTTCAGCTCCACACGCATATCTTCGCGCAGGTTGGCATCCAGCGCTGATAACGGTTCATCCAGCAGCAGCACATCAGGTTCAATGACGATGGCACGGGCAAGGGCGATGCGCTGTTGCTGCCCGCCTGACAGCGCTTTGGGATAGCGGTTGCCCAGTTGCGGCAGTTGCACCAGTTCCAGCGCATCCTTCACGCGCCGTGCGATGTCGGATTTTGAGACATTGCGATACCGCAGCCCGAAGGCCACATTCTCGGCCACGGTTTTGTGCGGGAAGAGTGCATAGTTCTGAAACACCAGCCCCAGATTGCGCTTGTGGATAGGCACGTCATTGACGCGCTTGTCGTTGATGATGATCTCGCCCTCGCTGGGGTCCAGCAGGCCCGCGATCATGCGCAAGGTGGTGGTCTTGCCACAACCAGAGGGGCCAAGCAGCGTGACAAATGCGCCGTCGGGAATGGTCAGAGAGGTTTTCTCGACCGCTGTGAACGTGCCGAAGCGCTTGACGATGTTATTGAGTTGAACCGAACTCACGTGTGTGACCCCTTGCCTGAAAGCCCCGCGCCCATGATCGGGCGCGGGGCCAATGTTCAAAAACCGCGCTGGACGCGCGAGAAGGTTTCGGACCATTCGGCCTCGTTACCGTTCCAATAGGTCGGGTCGGCGAAGGTCAGCGCTTCCAGTGTGCCCGATGGGTCATAGGCGGGCAGGGTCGGGATTTTGGTGCCCAGATCGACCTTGCTGCCATCCAGCGCGGGCGGGTAGTTCTGCCCTTCGGCCACGGCAATGGATGTCTCCGGTGCAAGCATGAAGTTCAGCAATTCCTCACATGCCTCGACAGGCGAGCCTTTGATGACGAACAGACATTCCTGCCAGCCAAAGCTGCTGGGCGGGTCATAATAGCCGATATCATGGCCCTGTTCCTGAAGTGCCGCGATCCGGCCGGACCAGCCTTCGGTGACATAGATTTCTTCTTCGGCCAGCAGGCTCATCAATTCGGCCCCGGACCCCCAGTATTTCAGCGCAAGGTCACGGTGGTTGCGAATGGCCTCCCACGCCGCTTCCATGTCCTGAATGTCATTCGGGCTTTGACCGGTTTGCAGCGCTGCATACCACAGCCGCGTGCGCCAATCGCTCCAGCCGCCGATCTTGCCCTGATATTCCGGGTCGATCAGGATGGAGGCACCTTTCTCGCGGATTTCCTCATCCGAGATATAGGCGCGGTTATAGGCCAGCCCCGTGGTGCCGTAGTTATAGGGTACTGCCGACAGATGGTCTGGCGTGATGCCGCGGAACGCATTGGTTAGCGCGTCCATGACCAGTTCCATGTTGGGGATGTTGTTGATATTCAACTCTACATCCAGCCCGAAATTCACATAGCGGGCATAGTCGAACACGCCCGACAGATGGGCGATGTTATACTCGCCTTCCTGACTGGAGCGCACCTGTGCCAGATATTCGTCGCCGCCCGCAAAGGTGCCATCGACCACGTTGATGCCGGTTTCGGCTGTGTAGGGATCAAATGCGTGGCGGCGGAATGCCTCTGATACCACGCCGCCCCAGCCATCGAAGCGCACTTGTGTCACATCCTGCGCAAAGGCCATTTTCGCAAAGGGTGTTTGCACCCCATAAGCGACACCGGCAGCACCGATCAGTCCCAGAAAACTGCGCCGGTCCAGATCGCCATTGCGGTAGCGTTCCAGCAGGCGGTCATAACGTGTTGTATTGTCCATGTCTTGTATCTCCTTGTTGGTTGGGGTTGGCGCGGTTCTTACATGCCGCGTTTGGTGGCTAATCTTCGGGCAATTGCGGCGCCCAGCAGCGGCAGGCCCACGGTCATGACGATCATGACCGTGCCAAGCGCATTGATTTCGGGGCTGATCGAATTGCGCAGCATCGAGAAAATCTGCGTCGGCACGGTTTCCACCCCGCCGGGTTTCCAGAACAGCGTGCCGGTGATGTCATCGAAGGAAATCGTGAAGGCAAACAGCGCGCCAGCCGCCACAGCAGGCATCAGCAGCGGCAGAGTGATCGAGAAAAACGTCTGGATGGGCGACGCGCCAAGGCTGAGGGCGGCTTCTTCCACATCGCGGCGGATGCTGACCAGCCGCGCCTGCACCACCAGAATCACAAAGGGCAGGGTGAAGATGACATGCCCCGCCAGCAGCAATGCAAAGCTTTTGCCGATGCCCAGCCAGTTCAGGAACAGTAACAACGCCACCGCCAGCACCACTTCGGGCACCAGAATGGGGGCGATCAGGATCGTGGTGATCAGGTTCTTGCCCGGCACCGCGTAGCGCACCAGCGCAAGGCTGGCCAACACGCCCAAAGTGGTGGAAATCGCCGCTGTCAGCAGGCCAAGGATCAGCGAGGTGCGAAAGGCGCGCATCACCGCGTCATTGTTCCAAAGCGCCTCGAACCAGCGAAAGGAAAAGCCGGTCATGGGAAAACTGCCAAACTGGTTTTGGTTGAACGACAGCAGTACCACCACGGCCACAGGCAGGAACATGAACAGATAGACCAGAACCGTATAGGCGCGAATGAAGGACCAACCCATTATCCCAGCCCCTTTGTCAGTTGCGACATGCCCAGATACCGGTTGTAGACCGCAACCACCGCGCCCAGCACGATCAGCAACAGGAGCGACAGCGCGGACCCCATCGGCCAGTTCAACTGTGTGATGATCGCTTCAAACACCAGATTGGCGAACATCGCATCGCGCGGCCCGCCAAGGATAAGGGGCGTGATATAAGTGCCCGCACCCAGCACGAAGCACAGCAGTCCACCTGCCGCCAGTCCGGGTAGTGACAGTGGCAGGGTCACTTGCGTAAACGCCTGCCAGCGGGTTGCCCCCAGCGATGTGGCGGCGTCTTCCAGATTTGTGTCGATCCCGTCAAGGCTGACATAAATGTTCAGCACCATGAAGGGCAGCAGGAAGTGCACCAGCCCCAGAATAACCGTCGCCTCGTTATACAGCATCTGAATGGGTGAATCGGTGATCCCTGTCGAGATGAGCAGCGTATTCAGCGCGCCAGAACTGCCTAGAATATTGATCCAGCTCATCGTGCGGATGATGTAGCTGATCCAGAAGGGCAACATCAGAAGCAGCAGCAAGATCAGCTTGTTGCCTCGGGAGCGGGTGATGAAATATGCTGCCGGATAACCCAGAAGCGCGCAAAAGAACGTCGTGATTGCCGCGATTTTCAGCGTGTTCAGCAAGATGTAGCGGTAAAACGGGTCCGTCAGCGCGCGTTGCCAGTTGTCGGGATGGAACCCCTGAATGTCTGGCCCCACAGCCGAGCGCAGCCAGAAAGAATAGACCACGATGAACAAAAGCGGCACCAGCAACAGCAAGGTGACTGCGGCCAATGCGGGCGACAGCAGAATCCAAGGTTGCCGCTTTTCACGGGCTTCAACGGACATTTGGGGGTTCCGAAATACAGGAGCGCAATTCAATCAGCTTGTCAAAATCATGCAAAGCTGGCAGTCATAAAGCAAATAGATAGTTAGCATGATGACTATAGGTATTATCAATGGCCGAGACTGACACCGCAGATCGGATGACCCGTGATTTGGACTGGAACCTGCTGCGCAGTTTTGTCGTCATCGCGCAATCCCGCTCGATCAGCGACGCCGCGCGGCGTTTGCATCTGACCCAGCCATCCGTGTCTACCGCATTGAAAAGACTGGAAGACCGGATCGGCAAGCGCCTGATTGACCGCGCGCCGGGGCGGTTCGAGCTGACCCGCGCGGGCGCAGTTCTCTACCGTGAAGCGTTGGAGATACATGGCGCGGTCTACCGCCTGTCGACCCTGATGCGTGATGTGACTGATGAGGTGACAGGCCATGTGCGATTGGCTGTTGCAAGCCATGTGGTTTGCCCGATTTTTGATCAGGTCTTGGCGGAATTTCACACCCAGCACCCGCGCGCGACCTTGTCGCTGAGCGTGCTTGGATCGTCAGAGGCGCTGGCCAGCGTGTCTGCGCGCACTGCGTCGCTGGCTGTATGTCTGGTCCATCGGCGCGACCCCAAGCTGGAATATATGCGCCTGTACCGCGAATTCTTTGGGCTGTTTTGCGGCCCATCGCACCCGCTTTTCGGACGTGAGAACCTGCAAAAGACCGACCTTGCCGGGCAGTCTGCGGTCAGTTTTGAGACAGACAGACTGCATGATGCGCTGCGATCCGTGACCCTGCTGCGCGCGGAATCGGAGTTGAGTGAAAAAATCATCGGCACCTCCAGCCATCTGGAAGAGGTGCGGCGCATGGTCATTGCGGGGTTGGGGATCGGGCCGCTGCCCTTGCATGTCGTGGCGCGGGATGTGCGCGATGGCCTGCTGTGGCGCCTGCCGCCCTATGACGACCCGCCCGCCATTGATGTGCATCTGGTCTGGAACCCCAAGGCCGTGCTGAACCGCGCCGAGGCGTCCTTGTTGCAGCGATTGCGCGCGGCCATCGCGGCGGTGCCGATGGAAGCGCGGACCTACGGACCTTCGACAAAGTATTTGTGACGCAGATGCTCTCTAGGGGTAGGCAAGCCGCTTTTTCGCGCTAAGACGTGCCCCTCAAACGATTTCCGCGATATGCAACTGCATACTTTACGAAACGGGGTCGTTATGAGTATGCTTACGGATCTGGGGGGACAGATTATGGAATCAAGGCACAGCTTCGATATCAATCCTGCGCTCTATACGCGGACGCAAAGCCTGTTTGATGCGAAGCGCCGGAAGCTTCCGCCAGATGCAGTCGAGCGGCTTGCGCGAGAGGTGGTCGAACGGCTGGCGGAAAAACGCGATGTGCTGAACGGGCGCGTCGCAGCCCTGCCACCCGCCGTAACCAACCCGGAACTGGTCAATACATTTTGTGACATCCTGCTTGCGCCCGACGCATCCATTGCGCTGCGCTTTCTGGAAGAAAGCCTGTCCCCTGTCGTTGCAGAACGTGGCGACCTGTATGGCTATATCGCCGCCGCGTCGCGCCAGCTGGGCGAGCGATGGGACGCGGACGAGGTGACTTATCTGCAAGTAACATTGGCGGTGGGCAAACTCTATGCAGTTGTGCGCAGTGTCGGTGCCAGCCGTGATGCCGAATATGTGGACCCCAACCCAAGAAAATACGCGGTCTTTGCGAATGTTCCCGGAGAGCAGCATACCCTTGGCGTCAGTGTCGCCGCAGAGGTATTCCGCGATGCCGGCTGGGAAATCAGTCTGCAATTGGACCGCAGCCATGCGGAATTGGTCGACTGTGTCAGCGCGAACCGGCCCGCAGTGATCGGCTTGTCGCTGAGCAGTCCGATGGGGCTTGATCCATTGGTGCGGTTGGTGATCGCGCTGAGGCTGGCCTTGCCGACGATCATCATTGCTGTCGCCGGTGGCGATGACACAGATGAGGACACGCTGCGCACGCTTGTCGATCTTGATCTGGTCATCACCAATGCCGAGCAGGCGCAATCCGACCTCAGCCGCCTTCTGTCGCTTGAGGCCACTGCCTGAAGCTGTCCTTGCATGGCGCTGTCGGGCGCTAGTCCGGGTCGGTTCCCAGCCAGTTTTCAGCCTCGGCAACTTCGTCGGCCCGCGCGCGATCTTCTTCGGACATCTGCGACAGGATGCGCAAAAGTGCAGTTGTCTGCGCGCGCCCCGTACGCTCTTCATAGGCAACATAGACGCGCAAGGCCTCTATGCTGTCCTGTTCGACGCCATGTCCATGAAGATACGCTTCGGACAGACCACGCACGCCATTTGAATTGTTCTTCTCTGCTGCGATGCGGAACCAGTGGACAGCGCGGGCGGGGTCATATTCCGGCCCAAGGTCTTGATCCTGATACATGCGCGCCAAATCAACCATGGCGCGCTGCTGATCCCCTTCTGCCGCTTCGCGCAACAGCTCATAGGCTTTGTCTGCGTCATGTTCCGTGCCACGGCCATCGAGATACAGTTTGCCCAGGTTTTGTTTGGCCAGCACGAAGCCCTGCTCGGCTGCTTGCTGATACAAGCGGTACGCCATTTCGGCGTCGCGCTCGACCCCTGAGCCCATTTCATATGCCGAAGCCAGACGCCATTGGGCGCGCGGATCACCGCTTTCAGCAAGGGGGCGGAACAAGGCAACGCCGCGTTCGGTGTCGCGCTCCGGCCCGCCTTGTTGGGTGCGATGGCCAAGGTAATACAGGACGCCCAATTCATAGGCGGCATCGCTGTCGCCCTGTGCGGCCTCGGATTTCAGGCGGTCATAGCGTTCGCCAAAATCCTGCGCCGCGATGGGATGTGCCGCACCAAGCGCGAGCGCGATGACAAGTGCAAACCTGCTCAGATGTCGCATGTCTTCTCCTTTATGTGTCAGCACAGACATCACCCTTGCGGCCCTCTGGACGCATAGGGATCGGCCCATGATCCGGCTCCGGGAGCGCGCGTGAAGCCGGGAAGGGCAATGTTTTCAGCGGATCAGGTGCCCGCCATGGGCACTATGCTTTGCAAGATAGCGCGCTGTTTCGGGCGTTGCCCCGTCTGTTTTGAGGGGGCGCGTGGATATCTGGAATGCGGACGGGCTGCCCCGAAGGTCAGGGCGTGCGCAACGCAGGCAAGCCCACGCCCACTGCGTCAAAGCCGCCATCTGCGGCGATCACCTGACCTGTCACATAGGTTGCCCTGTCCGAACACAGGAACACGATGACTTCGGCAATCTCGCGCTCTGTGCCGTAGCGGTTCAGGGGGATGGCGTCGTGATAGGCGGCGCGGATTTCGGGGGAATGCACGGCCAGCGCCAGTTTGGTGTCGACAGGGCCGGGGGCCACGCAATTGGCGCGCACGCCCCATTCGCCAAGTTCCGCCGCCTGCTGTCGGGTCAGATGAATGACCGCCGCTTTGGAGGTGCCATAGGCCACGCGCAGGGTGCTGGCGCGCAGACCAGAGATAGAGGCGATGTTGACGATCGCGCCGCGTGCGACCTTCAGATGCGGAATAACGGCCTGACTGGTCAGAAAGATGCCATCCAGATTGGTGGCCATCACCTCGCGCCATGTGGCGAAGTCGGTGTCTTGCAGGGGGCGGAAATCGGCCACGCCCGCATTGTTGACCAGCGCGTCCACCTGCCCGAATGACTCGCTCACTTCTGCCGCCATAGCGTCGACCTGCTCAGGGATCGAGACATCGCAGATTATGGGCCGCGCGTGTTCCAGCCCTTGCGCGGCGTCCATCAGGGCAGGGGCGTCACGGTCAATCATGGCAACGCGCCATCCCCCGGCCAGAAAAAGCTTGGTGGTGGCCAGCCCGATGCCGCGCGCGGCCCCTGTTACTATCGCGGTTTTCATGGGTTTTCCTCTCTAGCGCAACCAGTTCACCAGCACTTGCGACATTTGCGGCACCGCTGCGACAACGATAATCCCGACCAGAGAGGCCAGCAGAAACGGCATGGTGCCGCGCGCGACCCGCTCAATGCTCAGCCGCGTGACATTGGCGGCGACATAGAGATTGATCCCCACAGGCGGCGTAATTAGGCCAATCGCCAGATTGACCATCACCAGCACCCCGAACCAGACCGGGTCCCAGCCCATTTCCCGCGCGACCGGCAGAAAGATGGGCAGGGCAATGAACATGACCGTTACCGGGTCCATGAACATGCCCGCAATCAGCAAGATCACCATGATGACCAACAAGATCACCCATGCCTGATCGCTCAGGCCCAGCAGCGCGCCGGAATAGCTGCGCACCAGATCATCGACTGTGACCACCCAGCCAAACAGGCTGGCATAGGCCACAATCAGCATCACCACCGCGGACGAGGCCGCCGCCGTGCCCAGTGCATCATACAGCCGCGCAAGGGTCAGGGTGCGGTATGCCAGTCCGCCCACGCCGAGTGCGTAGACGGTGGCGACAATCGCGGCCTCGGTCGGGGTGAAGATGCCGGAATAGATGCCGCCCAGAATGACCACAGGCGTCATCAACCCCCAAAAGCTGTGTCGAAACGACTGCCAGAGCGCGCGCCCGCGCGGCATGTCCGCATAGGGGTCGGGGCTGAGAGTGTGCAGGCTGGGGCTGCCGGCAGGGGCGGCATTACGGCGCGCAAAGGGCAGCACGGCGACCATTGTCAGCGCCATGAATATGCCCGGTATGATTGCTGCAATAAACAGCCGCGAGATTGAGGTTTCGGCAATCACCCCGTAAATCACCAACCCGATGGAGGGGGGGATGACGATGGAAAATGCGGCCCCTGTAACCACCAGCCCTGCGGCAAAGGCGCGGTCATAGCCGTCTTCTTCCATGCCCTTGATAATCATCGGGCCAATGGCCGCTACGGAGGCAGGGCCGGACCCGCTGACCGCCCCCCAGAACAGGCACACGACCGTGCCGACAATGCCCATGCCCCCCGGCAATCCACCAACCGCCACGCGAAAGAACCGGATCATGCGCTCGGCAATGCCAAGACTGCCCATCAGAACACCGGCAAGGATGAAGAACGGAATCGCCAAGAGTGAGAATTTGGTGATGCCCGTGGCAATCAGATCGCCCGCCAATTCCAGCCCGAAGCCGATCTTCCACATGGCGTAAAGCGCGGACAGCCCCAGTGCAAAGGCCACTGGCACACGCAGCGCCATCAGCACAAAGAAGACGACGATCATCTGCGTGCCCGCCGAAGTGATGCCAATCATTTCAAACATGCGGCACGATCCGGTTCGGGCCTGCGCGCAGCGCTTCCCATGAATATTGCAGATACCGTATGATGATAAGCCCGAAGCCAAAGGGCAGCGCCGCCTGATAATACCAAGCGGGCAGCCCTAACCCATAAGAGCGCATTCCGACGCGGCGAATGTTCATCATGGCTTCCCATGAGAACCACGCCGAAAAAGCCAGCAAGGTGACCGACAGGGTAACCGAGATCAGAAATACCGGCAGCCAGAGCGGGCGCGGAAGCAAGTCATGCACCATCGTCACGGCCAGATGCTCGCCCCTGCGCGCGGCCAGTGCGGCACCAAAGACTGTGAGCAGCAAAAAACCGTTGACCAGCAACTCTTCGGTCGCAGCAAAGGACAGGTTGGTCCCATAGCGGACCACGACATTGACAAAACCAAGCGCGGTCATGCTGAGAAACAGCAACGCGCAGACGATCTTTTCAAAGTCACGCAGGATCAGTCGGATCATCGGCCCCGCCTTTGCATGAAAAAAGCCCGCACCCTATACGAACAGGGTGCGGGCCGACTGGTCAAAGCTTAGTTCGCAGCGGCGATTGCGTCCTGAAAGGCGCTGACAATCTCTTCGCCCACACGCTCGGCCCATGTATCAAAGGCGGGCTGGGTCGCCTCACGGAAGGCGGCCAGCTCCTCATCTGTCGGCTCGTAGACTTCCATGCCCTGCTCGCGCAGGAAATCTATGCCCTGTGCGGTGCCCTCGCGTGTGATCTCGCGCTGATAGGCCATGGCTTCATGTGCTGTTTCGCGTAGGATTTCCTGCATGTCGGCATCATAGCTGTCCCATTTCTCTTTCGAGATACCAAGGAAGATGGGGTCGTAGGAATAATGCCATGCGGTCAGGTATTTTTGCACTTCATAAACCTGCTGTGGAATGATCACAGCGCCGATAGGGTTTTCCTGCCCGTCAACAACACCTTGCTGCAAGGCTGACATCGTCTCGCCCCACTGCATCTGCTGGGGGTTTGCGCCAAGGGCGTTCATGACATCAATATACATCGGCCCCGCCACGCGCATGTTCAGCCCGCGCATATCTTCGGGGCTGCGGATCGGGCGGGTGTTATTGGTGACCTCGCGGAAACCGTTTTCGCCCCATGCCAGCACGACAATGCCCTTGTCCAGCAGGATTTCGGACAGCATTTCGCCGGGCGCGCCTTGGGTGGTGGCGTCTACCTGCTCATAGCTGGAATACAGATATGGCAGCGAGAAGACCGCCATTTCCGGCACCAGTGGCGTCACGTTGATGGCCGATGTCACCACCAGATCCAGCGCGCCGCGCCCGACCATTTCCGCCTGACGCATCTGGTCGCCGCCAGACAACTGCGCATTGGGGAAAACGCGTACGTCCAGCGCGCCATCTGTGCGTTCGGCCAGCAATTCGCCGAATTTCTCGGCGCCCTGATGCCATGTGGTGGTGTCGCCGGTGTTATGGGACAGGCGCAGGGTTTCAGCGCTGGCTGCGCCAAGGCTGAATGCCGTTGCAAAGGCTGCGGCAAGGGTTGTGCCGGACAGGCGTGCGAAAGTCATGATCTTCTCCTCCTCCAGTGGTGCGGGTCTTTGATGTGTTGGGCCGCTTCTGATTATTGTTCAGATAGTGGACCTCAATCTTTCATGAATGCAAGAAAAACTTGCAAGATGCCTGATTGAAAATCAATATAAGAGTGAAGCGAGGGAAGAATCCCTTTTCAATAGAAATATGTGGTTCACATTATGAAGCCTGATTCGATGGATTCGGCCATGGGCGGGGCGCAAAGCGTGGACCGCGCGCTTGCATTGCTGTTCCTGATCGGGCGGCAATCGGCCTCTGGCATCTCTTTGTCAGGTCTTGTCTCGGTGTCGGGGTTGAACAAGGCGACGGTGCGGCGGCAAGTACTGGCGCTGATGCGGGCCGGACTGGTCGAACAGGACGCGGTCACGCGCAGCTATCACTTGGGCGAAGACGCCTATCTGCTGGGGCTGTTGGCGCAAGGGCGGCACGGGCTGTTGTCGCAGGCGATGGAGCAGGTGCAACGTCTTGCGCGCGACACAGGCGATGCGGCCTTCATCTCGGTGCGGCGCGGGTTGCATTCGGTGTGCCTGCACCGCGAGGATGGCGCACATCCGATCCGCACCTATGCCCTGATGCCCGGCGCGCATCATCCGCTGGGCGTGGGCGCTGGGTCACTCGCAATGTTGGCCGCCCTGCCCGATCCCGAGATAGAGGCCGTCATCGCGGCGAATTCCGCGGAACTGGCAAGCAATTACCCTTTGTTGAACCCTGACACTTTGCGTGCGCAGGTGGCACAGACGCGCGAGGCGGGCATTGCCCTGAATCCCGGCCTGATTTTTGAGGATTCATGGGGTCTGGGGGTAGCATTGCATGGACCTGACGGGCAGTTGGTCGGCGCTGTGTCCATCGCGGCGGTGGAAAGCCGTATGAAAGCGCCGCGACGGGCGGAACTGGAACAGAAGTTGCGGGCAACCACCCGCGCAATCGAGGCGCGGCTGACCCGCAACCAGCAGGAGAAAAGAAAATGACACAGGCACAGATTATCGGTTGGGGCCATACGGCTTTTGGCAAGTCCGACCATCCCGACACCGAAAGCCTGATGGCCGACGCAGTGGCACAGGCGCTGGCCCATGCGCAGATCGGTGCGGCAGATGTAGACGGCATTTTTGCGGGCGTGTTCAACAACGGCTTCTCGAAACAGGATTTCCAAGGTGCACTGGTGGCGATGGGGGACGCGCGCTTTGCCCATACACCTGCGACGCGGTTTGAAAATGCCTGTGCAACCGGTTCGGCAGCTTTGCACGGCGCGATGGATTTCATCGAGGCTGGACGCGGGCGGATTGCCCTTGTGGTCGGGGCCGAGAAGATGACTGCCACCCCAACCGCCGAGGTGGGTGATATCCTTCTAAGCGCCAGCTACCGCGCTGAGGAAGCGGATGTCGAGGGCGGCTTTGCCGGCCTGTTCGGGCAGATCGCCCAAGGGTATTTCCAGCGCTATGGCGATCGCTCGGAAGAACTGGCCATGATCGCGGCCAAGAACCACGCCAATGGCATGGCCAACCCCTATGCCCATATGCGCAAGGATTTCGGCGTGGCGTTTTGCAACACGGTGTCCGAGAAGAACCCGCGTGTGGCCGGACCCTTGCGGCGCACCGATTGCTCGCTGGTATCGGACGGGGCGGCGGTGCTCGTGCTCGCGGATGCGGAAACGGCGGCAACCATGACGCGCGCGATTGGGTTTCGCGCGCGGGTGCAGGCCAATGACATCATGGCGCTGTCGCGCCGTGATGTGCTGGAATTTCGCGGCGCACGCATGGCTTGGACCAAGGCGCTGGAACAGGCGGGGCTCACGCTTGATGACCTCAGCCTTGTCGAGACGCATGATTGTTTCACCATTGCCGAAATGCTGGAATACGAGGCGATGGGGCTGGCCGAGGCAGGGCAGGGCCACCGCGTGATCCGCGACGGGGTGACACACAAAACGGGTCGCTTGCCGGTCAACCCGTCGGGCGGGCTGAAATCCAAGGGCCACCCGATTGGGGCCACCGGTGTGTCGATGCATGTCATGGCCGCAATGCAGTTGATGAATGAGGCGGGCGATATGCAGATCGACGACGCGAAACTGGTGGGCGTGTTCAATATGGGCGGCGCTGCGGTGACCAATTACGTCTCGGTGCTGGAGCGGGTGAAATGAGCGTTGATGTGTCCCAAGGCGTGACACCCGTTTCCACCCGCGTGATGAACCTGTCGCATCTGTTGACCGAAAGCGCGCGGCGGCTGGGCGATGATGTGGGCTTTGTCTGGGGCGATGCGCACTGGTCTTGGGCTGAGATGGAGGCCCGCGCGAGTGCCTTTGCCGCCGCCTTGGTGCAGGATTTCGGGATCACCAAAGGCGACCGCGTGCTGGTGCAATCGGCCAATTGCAACCAGATGTTTGAAGCGATGTTCGCCTGCTGGCGCGTGGGGGCGGTGTGGGTGCCTGCGAATTACCGCCTGTCGCCGGAGGATCTGGCAGGGCTGGCGCAATCCTCTGGCGCGACATTGCTGCTCTGCGGCGCGCAATTCCCTGACCATGTGGCTGCCTGTGCCGCGCATATCACAGCCACAATCCTGATCGGCCCTGACTATGAGGCGCTTGTCGCCCGCCACATGGGTGCCGTCCCTGTGCCCACCGTGGTGCAGCGCGACGATCCGGCGTGGTTCTTCTTCACCTCTGGCACCACGGGCAAGCCCAAGGCGGCGGTCCTGACGCATGGGCAACTGGCCTTTGTGGTGACCAACCATCTGTGCGATCTGATGCCGGGCACAGGGCCGGAAGATGCCTCTCTCGTGGTGGCACCTCTGTCGCATGGCGCGGGGATTCACCAGTTGGCGCAAGTGGCGCATGGGGTCAAAACCATCCTGCCCGCGGGCGAGAAATTCGACCCCGATCAGGTCTGGTCGCTGGTGGCGCATTGGCGCGTGACCAATATGTTCACTGTGCCCACCATCGTGAAACTGCTGGTCGAACACCCCAGCGTGGGTGCGCATGACCATTCCAGCCTGCGCTATGTCATCTATGCCGGCGCGCCCATGTACCGCGCTGACCAGACCCGCGCGCTGGAAAAACTGGGGCCGGTGCTGGTGCAATATTTCGGGCTGGGCGAGGTGACGGGCAATATCACCGTGCTGCCGCCTGCGCATCATCATCTGGATGACGCGACCATGCGCATCGGGTCATGCGGTTTCGCGCGCACCGGTATGCAGGTGCAAATCCAGAACGCGGCAGGTGACGAGGTGGCTTTTGGTGAGACGGGCGAGATTGCCGTGATCGGCCCCGCCGTCTTTGCCGGGTATTTCAACAACCCGGAGGCAAATGAAAAAAGCTTTCGAAATGGCTGGTTTCTGACGGGTGACCTTGGCCATATGGATGCGCAGGGCTTTGTCTATCTGACAGGTCGCGCGTCGGACATGTATATCTCTGGCGGGTCCAACATCTACCCGCGCGAGATTGAGGAGAAATTGCTGGAGCATCCCGACCTGTCCGAGGTGGCTGTGCTGGGCGTGCCGGACCCTGTCTGGGGCGAGGTGGGGATGGCAGTTTGCGTGTCAAGCGGGGCACAGCCGCCCGCGCCAGAGGCTGTGCTTGACTGGCTGTCGCCACGCCTGTCGCGTTACAAGATGCCGCGTCATATGGTGTTCTGGGACGCGCTGCCCAAATCCGCCTATGGCAAGATCACCAAGAAGATGATCCGCGAAGAGTTGGAAGCGCGCGGCCAGTTGCCACAGCAGGAAGGCTAGGCCGCGCCATGCAACAGATCACCCATCCCGGCCCGACCGCCCCCACGCGCGCCGATGTCGTGGCCTGTCATGCCGAACCGGTCCGCGTGCAGTTGCGCGCTGGCCAGACCCTGACGCGCGCAATCATTGAGGGGCTGGCAGAGGTGGGCTCTAGCGCGGGGTATCTGCGACTGGACGGCGTTCGTCTGGCGCCCTTGCGCTATGTCATGCCTGCACCTGCCCCCGGTGATGGACATGCCGCGTGGTATAGCCAGACCTATGATCTGCCCGATACCCGCATTCAGCAGGGCGGCGCGCATCTGGGGCAGCGGGACGGGCAGCCCTTCGTGCATTGTCATGCGCTGTGGCACGATCAGGGGATGGGCCATGTGCTGTGCGATGAGAGTGTGCTTGCAGAGGATGTGACTGTGCAGGGCTGGGGGCTGACGGGGGCAGGGCTTGTGGCACAGCCTGACGCAGAGACGCAGTTCACCCTGTTCCGGCCACATGCGGCGGGCGCGCCCAAACAGTGCACCGCATTGCTGATCACCTTGCGCCCCAATCAGGATATTGGCAGTGCGCTTCGGAATATTGCGCGCGATCATCAGATGGCGGGCGCGTGTGTGGAAGGGATCGGCAGTCTGGTCGGGACAGTTTTTGAAGCTGCCCCCGGTCTGGACAGCTATGCAACCGAATTGCTGATCCTAAACGGCGTTGTCCGCGATGGTGCTTGCCGCTTGCATGTGGCCTCGGTCGGATTTGACGGTTCCGTGCAGCAAGGTGTGCTGCGTGTGGGCCGGAATGCGGTCTGTGTCACAGCCGAGGTGCTGATGATTGCGAACTGACCTCTGGGCCTTCGGACGGGTTTGCTGCGTCAGTACTGGCGCTGGTCTGCCGGTGAAATGTCTCAGAGGCGACAGTCACATAGCGTTCAAATTCCTGCCCGCGGATGCTGGCGATAATCAGCTCTGCCGCGCGCTCACCGATCAGTCGGCGCGGGGGTGCGATGGTGGACAGCCCCGTCACCAGATCAGAGGTGAAATCAACCCCGCCAAAGCCGATCATCTTGATCTGTTCGGGCACCGGCAGGTTTTGGCGGCGCGCTTCCATCAGGGCGCCGAGGGCCAGAATATCGTTGGAAAACACGACCCCATCCAGATCGGGGCGGCGGGCGGCCAGTTCGCCAAAGGCCACGGCACCGGCAGAAGATGTTTGCGCAGGCGCGTCTACGATATCGGGTGCGGCCAGTCCGGAATGGGCCTGCAAGACATCGCGGTACCCTTGCGCCCTTTGGGCGGCGCGGGCATCCTGACCCAAGCGCGCCCCGATAAAGGCGATGTTCCGACACCCCCGGTCCACTAGATGACGCGCCTGACTGCGGCCGACATCGGCATGCGAAAAGCCCACCATCATGTCAATCGGGTGTGGACCTGTCTCCCACATCTCGACAACCGGAATATCGCTGGCTTCCAGCATTTGCCGCGTGCCACGACTATGGCCCAAGCCCGTCAGAACAATGCCCGACGGGGACCACGACAGAAAGGTGCGCACAAGTTCCTCTTCGCGGGACAGGTCATAATCCGTATGGCCAATCAGGATTTGGTATCCCTCGGCCATAAGGTGATCTTGCAGGGCGCTGACCGTGTCGGCAAAGAAGCTGTTGACCAAAGACGGCACGATCACCCCGATCACATTGGTCGAAGCCGCTGCGAGCGAGCCTGCCATGCGATTGGGCACATAGCGCAATGAGTCGATGGCGTGTTGAATGCGGCCCCGTTTGCGCGCAGAAACCGAGTCCGGGCTGCGCAGGAACAGCGACACCGTCGAAGGCGACACTTCTGCCACCCGCGCAACCTCGGTCATTGTTGTGCGCCTTGTGCTGCGGCGGCTGCGTTCTGTCGTCATGGAAACCAACTCCTATTGGCAGCAAGGGCATATGCATGAAATGACCGCGCTGCAATGCGTCGCGCATCGCCTAAAACCCCCTGCCGCGCCGATCTGCAATATGATGACCTGAAATTCTCTTTCAATCTGCGGGACCATATCGTCCGGTTCGCAGCGCGGCAACCGGCAGCCAGCCCCAAGACACAAGCGGCGCGGCCAGTATGCAGACTGACCGCGCCGGGGGCAGATTCATGCAGGATAGGGCTTACTGCATGGCGGAGGCGCGATCACTGTTGACCTTTTCCTCAGAGCGGGCAACTGCGGCCTCGAATGCTTCAAGAAACTCTTGCCCGGCATCGCCGAACCGTTCCAGATACCAGTCGCGGATCGGGCCGGCATGGCTGCGGAACTGGTCCATTTCTTCCTCGCTGGGCGCAATGATCTCGCCGCCGGCTTCCAGCCATTTGGCGTAGGCGTCAAGCTCTTTGCGGGGCTGGATGCCGAACTGGATCGTGGACATCAGCGCACCGCCATCCAGTACCACTTGCTGCTGTTCCTCGGTCAGCGACTGGAATGTCGCGTTGTCGATGAACCACATCGACGCCATATAGGCGTGCCCGTCCAGTGTAATGTAGCCAAGCTGTTCCTGAAAGTTCATATTGGCGATGTCGCTGATCGAGTTCTTGGTGCCATCGACCACGCCGGTTTGCAGCGCAGTATAGACTTCCAGCCACGGAATGGGCGTGGGCGAGCCGCCCATCGAGCGCACCAGACGCTGCTGGATTTCCGACTCGATGGTGCGGAAGCGCACACCCGCCACATCATCCGGGGTGCGGATCGGCTTGTCGACGGTCGCAAAGTTGCGCCAGCCGCCTGTCTGGGTCATCGCCAGCAGCATGATGTCGTTGTTCGACGACTCCAGAATTTGTTCACGCATGAAATTGGTGAATTCCTGATCCTGCAACGTCAGTTGCGCCACGCGGTCCGACGTCAGCGCATAGGGAATGTCCATGCCCTGCACGGCCGGATAGATGGCCGATGCCCCGCCTGCGGTTGCGGTGTACATGTTCACCACACCAGCGCGCATCGATTCAAAACACTCGTTGGCCGAGCCGCAAAGCTGCGCGCCGACAAAGATATTCACCGTCACGTCGCCGCCAGTGCGCGCTTCGACAAAGTTCTTAAAGACCAGCGCCGCGTCATATTCCTGATCATCCTCATTGGCCAGAAATACAAGGTTCAGCTCGGTTGCGTCCAGCGCGTGCGGGACAAGTGTGCCCGCCAGTGCCACGGCACCTGCCATAAGCGCCGTGCGCGTGCCCGTCAGGGCTTTCTTAAGGTCCAACATGTCAGTTTCCTCCCTTTTTGGTTTGGTTCGTCAGACATACCCAAGCTGGCGTGGTAGCCACATCACCAACTCTGGGAACAGCACGAGCGCCACGACCACCGCGACCTCGAACAGGAAATATGGGATCAGATCCCATGAAATACGTTCTATCCGCTCGCCCGAGATGCCCGAGACGACGAACAGCACCAGCCCCAACGGCGGCGTTATCAACCCCAGAATGAGCGTGATGCACATAACAACTGCAAAATGGATCGGATCAATGCCCACCCCGATCATCACCGGGGCCAGAATGGGCGCAAGGATCAGGATTGCGGGGCCTGCATCCATGATCGTGCCGATGGCCAGCAGGAACAGCACCACCACCAGAAACAGCATCAACGGGTCCGTGGTGATGTTCAGGATAAAGCCGGAAACCAGTTGCGGCGTGCCTTTCAGGCTGACAAGCGAGGCAAAGGACACGGCCGCCCCCACCAAGAGCAGGATGATGGCGGATTTCAACGCGGCTGCGCTAAACACCTCGACCAGTTGTTTCAGGCTGATCTCGCGGGTGATGAATACGCCAAGGATCAGCGCGTAGAATGCGGCGACTGCGGCCCCTTCGGTCGGGGTGAAAATCCCGCCCACAATGCCGCCAATCAGGATAATGGGTGTCAGCAGCGGCAAGAATGCACTTTTGCCGGTCTGCCATGTTTCAGCCCATGTGGCGCGGGCGGCGGGTTCGGGAAAGCTGCGAAAGCGTGCCACAATCGCAATCACGACCATCAGCCCGAACCCGATGATCAGGCCTGGAATGATGCTGGCCGCAAACATGGCCGCAACCGAGACATTCATGATAAAGGCATAAAGGATCATCAGCCCCGACGGCGGAATGATCGACGCCAGCACGGCAGAGGCGGCGGTGATCGCGGCCGAGAATGATTTGGTATAGCCCGCCTGATGCATGCCCGGAATCATCACACCGCCCAGCGCCGACGCGTCCGCCACCGCAGAACCGGACCCGCCTGCCAGCATGATCGAGGATGACACGGAAACCTGCCCCAGCCCGGCCTTGCGATGCGCGACAAAGGTTTCGGCAAATTTCACGATCCGGCTGGTGACGCCGCCCGCTGTCATCAACTCGCCCGCCAGAATGAAGAAGGGCAGCGCCATGAGGGGGAAGCTGTCAATCCCGGCGAACAGGCGCTGCACCAGCAGGTTCAGAAAGCGCGGGTTGTCCTCCAGCACCAATGTCAGGCCCGGTGCCAACAGCATGACAAATACGATTGGCGTGCCGATCACCAACAGCCCCAAGAAGATCCAGATATAGAGAAATGCCATTCTGTCAGCCCCCCGCGCTGGTGGAAGAGCCGAAGACATTTACCCTATAGCGGCCCGGATGAACGATGTTGCCAATCAAGCGCAACAGCCGCTCGAACGACACCAGCGCCACCAGTGAAAAGCCGACAGGCATGATCGCATACACATAACTGAGCGGCAGTTGCAGCGAGAGGGTGAAGCTGGACGAGGCGCGCGACATCAGCCCATAGCCCAGCCAGATCGCGCCACATAGCATGACAAAGACCGAAAGCTCGATCGCAAGCCCGACAAACCGCATGATCGGATGGTCCTGAATGGCCGAGACAAAGATATCAAGGCTGACATTCATCCCGTAGCGATGCGCTGTCGGGAAATAGAGAAAGGCCATCCAGACCATCATCGTGCGCGACAATTCCTCGGTCCAGCCGAAGCTGTCATTGAGAATGTAGCGATAAAAGACATGCACAATCACAACGCCAAGCATGCCAAACAGCAGGGCCGTGGCGAAATATCCCGCGATTCTGGTCAACGTCTTGTTGATGACTTCCAGCAGTCGGATAAGGCTATCCATGCCACCCCTCCCAATGTCAGCGGCGAAATCCTTCCCCAAATTTCGCAACGCTGCGATAATTGCTAACAGTTTAGACTTGCCCTGTCAATTCTGCAATTTAGAATTAAAAATAACATAAAAACAGTATTTTATGTGACTAGTGCGTGAATCCTTGTCCTCGGATTGCGTGTTTTTCCAAATCAGTATTGCAGCGAAATTATTTTGATGACACAGTAAAGGGGTAATGCGCAGCACGTGTTTGCGCATATCAGCTTGGGGAGGGGCAAGACTCGTGGCCAGACGCGGAATCAGCGAGCTGCGCAGTCAGCGATGGTATGCATCCGCAGATATGCGCGGCTTTGCGCATCGTCAGCGGACGCAGCAGATGGGGTTGCGGCGCGAGGAGTTCATGGGCAAGCCCGTGATCGGCATTCTGAACACATGGTCCGACATGAGTCCGTGTCACGCCCATCTGCGCGACCGCGCCGAGGCCGTGAAGCGTGCAGTCTGGGCGGCGGGGGGCTATCCGGTGGAGCTGCCTGCACTGTCGCTGGGCGAAGTGATGGTCAAGCCAACCACCATGCTCTACCGCAATTTTCTGGCGATGGAGGCAGAGGAGTTGCTGCGCTCGCATCCCATCGACGGTGCGGTGTTGCTGGGGGGGTGCGACAAGACAACGCCCGGCCTGCTGATGGGCGCAATCTCGATGAATATTCCCGCTATCTTTTGCCCTGCTGGCCCCATGCTGAACGGGCGCTGGAAGGGCAAGACACTTGGCGCGGGCACACATACGCGCGCCTATTGGGACAAGCTGCGCTCGGGGGAGATCAGCCAAGATGACTGGGTTGATCTGGAAAGCCGCATGACGCGGTCATTTGGCACCTGCAACACAATGGGCACCGCCTCGACCATGACATCCATTGTCGACGCGATGGGGCTGACCTTGCCGGGCGCGTCGTCAATTCCTGCCGCCGATTCGGGGCATACGCGCATGGCGTCGGCCTGTGGCGCGCGCATCGTCGAGATGGTCTGGGAAAACCTGCGCCCGTCCGATGTGCTGAGCCGCGCGTCGTTCGAGAATGGAGCGCGGGTGTTCATGGCGCTGGGCGGGTCCACCAATGCCGCTGTGCATCTGGTGGCGCTGGCGCGGCGCGCAGGGGTGGATTTCGGCCTGTCCGATCTGGACCGCGCCGCGGGCGACGTTCCGGTGCTGGTCAATATCTTTCCTGCTGGCGACAGATTGATGGAGGATTTCTTTTTCGCAGGCGGGCTGCCCGCGCTGGTGCAGCGCCTGTCTGGCCATCTGGACATGAGCGCGCGCACTGTCACCGGCACACTTGCCCAGATGATCGAGGGGGTGGAATGCTATGATGACGATGTGATCCGCCCGCTGGAGAACCCTGTCACCAAGGCCGCGGCGCTTGCCGTGTTGCAAGGCAATCTTGCCCCCAGTGGCGCAGTCATAAAGCCCAGCGCGGCCAGTCCGCATCTGATGCGCCATAAGGGCCGCGCGGTGGTGTTCGACACCCATGCCGATCTTGTCGCCCGCATTGATGACTCCGCACTTGGCATCACAGCAGACTCGGTGCTGGTCTTGCGCAATGCAGGCCCGAAAGGTGCGCCGGGAATGCCGGAATGGGGTGCGTTACCGATCCCGAAACACCTGTTGGCGCAGGGCGTGCGCGATATGGTGCGCATTTCTGACGCGCGCATGAGTGGCACACATTACGGCACCTGTGTGCTGCATATAGCCCCCGAAAGCGCTGTGGGTGGCCCCTTGGCACTGGTACGCGATGGTGATGAGATTGAACTGGATGTCACGGCCAAGCGGTTGCATTTGCTGGTCAGCGATGAAGACCTTGCCTTGCGTCGCGCCAACTGGACACCTCCTGCCCCGCGCAGCCTGCGCGGCTATACCGCCCTTTTTTGCGCGCATGTGACACAAGCCGATCAGGGTTGTGATTTCGAGATCCTACAAGGTGGCCCGGACGAACCTGAGCCTGAAATCTTCTGAACACGAAGGGAGCATCGCGTGATGCAATCTGACGAAAATCGTTTCAAAACCTGGATGCAGACCAAGGGCGGGACACCGCCGCTTGGCAGCTGGATCATGTCCGCCAGCCCTCTGATCGCCGAGGCGATGGGCTATGCAGGCTATGACTGGCTGCTGGTCGATATGGAGCATTCGCCGATTGATCTGGCACAGACTGCCAGCATTTTGCAGGCGCTGTCGGGCACACCGTCCGAGGTGGTGCTGCGGGTGCCGTGGAATGACCCCGTGATGGTCAAGCGGGTTATGGATGCGGGCGCGCGTTCGATCATGTTCCCCTTCATCCAGTCGATGGACGAGGCCCGCGCCGCTATTGCCGCCACGCGCTATCCGCCGCAAGGCACGCGCGGGGTCGCGGCCATGCACCGCGCCAGCCGCTTTGGCACCGCGCCGGACTATCTGGCGCGCGCCAATGATCAGGTCGCTGTCATCTTGCAACTGGAAACCCCCGAAGCCGTGGCGCTTTTGCCCGAGATTGCAGCGCTGGACGGGGTGGATGCCGTTTTTGTCGGGCCGGGGGATTTGTCGGGCAGCATGGGGCTGCTGGGGCAGATCAATCATGCGGATGTGCAAACCGCGCTGCGCGACGCCGCGCAAGTTGCCCGCCGCGCAGGCATTGCCTGCGGTATCGTCGGGGCGGACCCTGCGACGGTGCGCAGCTATATCGAGATGGGCTTTAGTTATGTGGCCATCGCATCTGATCTGGCGCTGCTGATGGGGGCAGCAAAAGCTGCGGCGGCAAGTGTGCGCGGGCAGGCCGCACCGCAAGCATCCGGCAGCGCGTATTAAGGGGCAGGCATGAGTTTTGAAACGGCATATCACGCGCAGGCCGCCCTTGGGGAATGTCCGCTGTGGTGCGGGCAAACCCAGCGCCTGTGGTGGGTGGATATCGAGGCACCTGCCATCCATTGCTTTGACCCCGAGACGGGCCAGAACCAGACATTTGCACTGGATGAAAACGTGGGCTGTATCGGCCTGCGCGCGCAGGGCGGGTTTATCGCCGGGCTGCGCTCTGGCTTGTGGCTGCTGGACGCGAAGGGGCGCAAGGAAAAACTGATCGCCAACCCGCAGGAGGACACGCGCATCAGCCGCTTCAATGACGGGCGTGTGGACCCTTGGGGCCGGTTCTGGGCGGGCACGATCTATGAGCCACGCGACCGGCCCGCCGCTGGCCTGTACCGCGTCAACGCCGCGCTGGAGTGTCAACCTATGGCGGGTGACATCAAGGTGTCGAATGGCGTCGCTTTCTCGCCTGACCGGCGGTGGCTGTATCATTCTGACACACCTGCGCATGTGATCTACCGCTACCCGCTGGACCCGCAAACCGGCGAGATTGGCGCGCGCACTGTCTTTCATCAGTTTCCCTTCGGCAATGGCCGCCCCGATGGGGCTGCGGTGGACGCCGAGGGGTTCTATTGGTCTGCCCTCTATGAGGGCGCGCGCGTCGTGCGCCTGTCGCCCGAGGGGGAGATCGTGGCCGAGTATCCCGTTCCTGCGCGCTGCCCGACCATGTGCGCCTTCGGCGGGGCGGATTTGCGCACGGTCTATGTGACTTCGGCCTGCCATGGCCGCCCGCCCGAGGAATTGGCAGACTGGCCTGAATCTGGCAATCTTTTCGCCATGCGTGTGGATGTGCCGGGCCAGCCCGAGCCGAGATTTGCAGGTTAGATCATGCAAGATGAGCAGACAGCCCACTACCCTTCGCTGCGCGGTGCGCGCGTGCTTGTCACGGGCGGTGCCACGGGCTTGGGCGCGGATTTTGTGCGTGCCTTTGTGGCGCAGGGCGCGCATGTCGGTTTTCTGGACATAGACGCCACTGCAGGCGCAGCGCTGGCCACAGAACTGGGCGCGCAAACTGCGTTTCGCCCCTGCGATCTGCGCGATCTGGAGGGTCTGCCTGACGCCATTGCCGAACTTGCCGCACAGCTTGGCCCCTTCACGGTGCTGTTGAACAATGCCGCGCGCGATGACCGACATGATCTGGCCGACCTGACGCCCGCGTATTGGCGCGATTGTCTGGCGACGAACCTGTCACATCATGTCTTTGCTGCGCAGGCTGTCGCCCCCGCAATGGCGGCGGCAGGCGGTGGCAGTATCATCAATATGGGGTCAATCAGTTGGATGCGCGGGCGGCCCGGTATGCTGGGCTATACCACATCCAAAGCGGCGATCAGCGGCATGACGCGGTCTATGGCGGCAGAACTGGGGCCGCAGGGTATTCGCGTCAACTCCGTGGTGCCGGGGGCGGTCCTGACCGAGCGTCAGGCGAAACTGTGGCTGACACCTGAAAAGAACGCCGAGTTTCTGGCGCTTCAGGCGCTAAAATTCCGGTTGGAGCCGCATCATATCACGCCCATGGCCCTGTTTCTGGCCTCTCAGGCCAGCGTGGGGTGCACGGGGCAGAATTTCATAGTTGACGCCGGGCTGACACTGAACTGACCCGGCCCTGATCGAAAGGATACGCAGGATGAAACCCATCCGATATGGCATCATCGGCTCTGGCATGATGGGGCAGGAACATATGCGCAATATCGCGCTTCTGGACGGGGTGTCGGTCGTGGCTGTGTGTGACCCGGACGACGCGATGCGCCTGCAGGCGCGGGCGCTGGCCGGGCCGGATACACAGGCATTCACTGACCATCATGCGCTGATAGCGGCTGATACCTGCGACGCCTATGTGCTGGCCGCGCCCAATGACCTGCATGCCGGGCTGATGCGCGATTTATTGGCGACGGACAAGCCGATCCTGTGCGAAAAGCCACTGGCGACCACATCGGCAGAATGTCGTGCGCTGATGCGCGCCGCCGAGGGACGCCGCGCGCCTGTCTGGGTGGCGATGGAATACCGCTACATGCCACCGGTCGAGCGGTTGCGCGCGGCTGTCGCCGAAGGGCAGGCAGGAATCCCGCGTCTGGTGTCGATCCGCGAGAACCGCTTTCCATTTTTACACAAAGTCGGCGACTGGAACCGCTTTAACGCCCGCACAGGCGGCACGATGGTCGAGAAGTGCTGTCACTTTTTCGACCTTATGCGGGTGTTGCTGGGGTCAGAGCCGATCCGGGTTTATGCCAGCGGCGGGGCGGATGTGAACCACCGCGATGAGAGTTATGACGGGCGCATTCCCGATATTGTGGACAACGCCTTTGTGATCGTGGATTTCGAGAATGGTGCGCGCGCCATGCTGGAATTGTGCATGTTCGCCGAAGGCGCGCATTGGCAGGAAGTGGTGTCAGTCACGGGCGAGAAGGCGCGGCTGGAAGCCTGCGTGCCGGGGCCTGCGCGTTTCTCGCCCGATGGGCAGGAACGGAATTCGGAGTTCGTCATCTCGGACCGCGCCAGCAAACGCGAGACGCGCGAAGTCGTGGCTGTAGATGAACATATCTTGCGCGCGGGCGATCATCACGGCTCGACCTATTTCCAGCATTCGAAGTTTCTGGCACTGGTGCGCGCGGGCACAGGAGCGCCAGAAGTGACGCTGGCCGATGGGTATTGGTCCGTTCTGGTGGGCGAAGCAGCAGAGCGGTCGATCCGCACACATGAGGTGATTGACTTGCGCGACTTCGCCAGAGAGGTCGTCAACGCGGCTTGAAGGGCAGGCCCCTTGGTAACGGTCATTGCTCTGGCGGCACTCAACCGATGTCGCCAGACGCGTCCATGCTGTCGCGCTTACGCCCGTTTGCCGACTTGCGCCACTCCGAGGACGGCCAGCACCTTGGCTTCGATATGGGGGGCGTTCATGGCGGCGATGTCATACATGGCGCGCGGGCTGGCCTGATCTATGAAGATATCGGGCAGAACCATCGAGCGGTATTTCAGGCCGGTATCAAACACTCCTTCATCCGCCAGCAGCTGCGCGACATGGCTGCCAAAGCCGCCGATGGCCCCTTCTTCAATTGTGATAAGCGCCTCGTGCGTGCGCGCCAGTTCCAAAATCATGTCGCGGTCCAGCGGTTTGGCGAAGCGTGCATCGGCTACAGTCGGGGTGATCCCCTTGGCGCCAAGAGCTTCGCAGGCTTTCAGCACTTCGCCCAGCCGCGTGCCAAAGGAAAGGATCGCCACGCGACTGCCCTGCCGGATCATGCGGCCCTTGCCGATTTCAAGCGGCACGCCTGTGGCGGGCATCTCGACGCCTTCGCCCTCGCCGCGCGGAAAGCGAAAGGCGATGGGGCCGCTATCATGGGCGACCGCGGTGGCGACCATATGCACCAGCTCTGCCTCATCTGCGGCGGCCATGACAACGAAGCCCGGAAGATTGGCCAAATAGGCAACGTCATAGCTGCCCGCATGGGTCGCGCCATCCGCCCCAACCAGCCCTGCACGGTCGATGGCAAATCGCACCGGCAGACGCTGGATCGCCACATCATGCACGACCTGATCGTAGCCGCGTTGCAGAAAGGTTGAATACATCGCGCAAAAGGGCTTCATCCCCCCTGCGGCCAGCGCTGCACAGAATGTGACGCCATGCTGTTCGGCAATGGCCACGTCGAACATGCGTTTCGGGAACTGTTTGGCGAACAGGTCCAGACCGGTGCCATCGGGCATGGCAGCGGTGACGGCCACAATCTTGTCATCGCGCTCGGCTTCGGAAATCAGGCTTTGGGCAAAGACCTTGGTGTAGCTGGGCGCGTTGGAGGGCGCTTTTTTCTGTGTGCCGGTGACCAGATCGAATTTCGCGCGCGCATGCCCCCGGTCGGCAGCATCTTCGGCGGGGCCGTAGCCTTTGCCTTTTTTGGTCAGGATATGCACCAGCATCGGTTCATCCGCGCGCTCGCGCAGGGTGCGGAACACCCACAAAAGCTGGTCCAGATCATGCCCGTCTATCGGGCCGAGATAGTTAAAGCCCAATTCCTCGAACAAGGTGCCGCCGACGGTTACGTGCTTGAGCAGGTCTTTGGCGCGCCGCGCCCCTTCCTGAAACGGGCCGGGCAACAGCGAGATCGCGCCTTTCATCGCCTGTTTGAGGTCTTGCACAGGCTTGTCAGCATAGATGCGGGACAGATAGCTGGACATGGCCCCGGTCGGCGGCGCAATGGACATTTCATTGTCATTGAGCACGACAAACATGCGCCGGCCCAAATGGCCCGCATTGTTCATCGCCTCGAACGCCATGCCTGCACTGATCGCGCCATCCCCGATCACCGCAATCGCATCGCCCAAGGCAGGGTCGGGCGCGCCGCCCAATTCGCGCGCCATCGTGAAGCCGAGCGCCGCAGAGATGGAGGTAGAGCTGTGCGCCGCGCCAAACGGGTCATAGGGCGATTCAGAGCGTTTGGTGAAGCCCGACAGCCCGTCTTGCTGGCGCAGTGTGCGGATTCGGTCGCGCCGCCCTGTCAGAATTTTATGCGGGTAGGATTGGTGCGACACATCCCAGATCAGCCGGTCACGCGGCGTGTCAAATACCGCGTGCAGCGCAACGGTCAGTTCCACCACCCCAAGCCCTGCGCCCAGATGCCCGCCTGTTTCCGACACAGCCGATATCGTCTCTGTGCGCAGTTCGTCAGCGAGTTGACGCAACTCGCGGTCGTTCAGCGCCTTGAGGTCGGCAGGTGACTTGACCTTGTCCAGAAGCGGGGTTTGAGCCATTTTTCTACCTTTATCCTGACGCAGAACCTGACCGCGTGCGCCCTTCAATTGCTGCGGGCGATAACGAATTGCGCAGCGGCGCGCAACTGTGCTGCATCGTCGCCATAGACTTGTATTGCGGCCTCTGCCTCGACGATCAGGGCGCGGGCGCGGGCCTTCGCCCCCTCTAACCCAAGCAGCGACACGAAAGTTGCCTTGCCTGCACTCGCATCCTTATTCAGGCGCTTTCCTGCCAAACCGGCATCTCCTTCAACATCCAAGATGTCATCCGCGATCTGAAAGGCAAGCCCGAGTGCGCGCGCATAGGCGGCAAGCGGGGCAGTATCGGCCTGCGCCATGCGTGGGCCTGCGCAGGCCGACCATTCGATCAAGGCACCTGTCTTGCCTGCCTGAAGTGCAGTGATTTCATCAAGTGACAGCGGCGCGGTCGCGGTTTCCGCTTCAATATCCAGCGCCTGACCCAGCACCATGCCCGCCCCCCCCGCAGCCTGTGCCATCGACGCAATCAGCGCCAGCCGCCCTTGCGGTGTGGGGGCTGCATCATCGCGCGCAAGCAACCCAAAGGCCAGTGATTGCAGCGCGTCGCCGACAAGTATCGCTATGGCCTCGTTCCATTTGATATGAACAGTTGGCTGGCCCCGGCGCAGATCGTCGTCATCCATGGCAGGCAGGTCATCATGCACCAGCGAATAGGCATGGATCGCCTCGATTGCGGCGGCCGCCTGCACGGATATTTCGGGCGCAATGCTGTGCAACCTTGCGGATTCCATGACCAGAAAGCCGCGCAGTTTCTTGCCGCCGCGTGCCGCATACGCCATTGCCTCGCGCACCTGACTGTCGGGCAGGGCGGCGATTTCGGCTGCCAGACGCGCCTCGATCTTCTCTGCCGCCGAGTGAAGGGCGGTGGCAAAGTCGCTCATGCCGAGAATGGCTCCGTGCCCTTGGGCGTTCCGTCTTCGGACAACCGGATCGCCTCGACGCGCATCTGGGCCTCGTTCAGGCGGGTTTCACAATGCTTTTTCAGCGCGGCCCCGCGTTCATACAGGGTGATCGACTGGTCCAGCGGGACATCGCCGCGTTCCAGCCGCGTGACAATCTCTTCCAGCCCGCGCAGGGCTTCTTCAAAGCTCATCTCGGAAACAGCTTTGTCGCTCATGCGCTTTTCTCCATCAGCACGCGGATATGCGCAGAAACACTGCGTCTCAGCGCATCCAGATCATAGCCCCCCTCCAGCACCGAGACCAGCCGCCCGCCGCTATGGCGCGCGGCAATGTCGCACAGGGCACCTGTGACCCATGCGAAATCTTCTTCGGTCAGGTTCAGTTGCGCAAGCGGGTCATCGCGGTGGGCGTCAAATCCGGCGGAAACCAGCACCAGTTCAGGTGCAAATCGCTCCAGTTGCGGCAAGACCGTGTCTTCATAGACCCTGCGAAAGCTGGTGCCTTCGGTTCCGGGGGGCAGGGGAATGTTCATGACATTGCCGAATGCGCCGCGCTCATCGGCCTTGCCGGTGCCGGGCCAGAGCGGCATCTGGTGACTGGACACGAACAAGGCGCGCCGCTCGTCCCACAGCAGGTCTTGTGTGCCATTGCCGTGATGCACGTCGAAATCGACCACCGCGACACGCTGCAACCCGTGGCGTTCCATCGCATGACGCGCTGCAATCGCAATTGTGCCAAACAGGCAAAACCCCATTGGCGTCGCGCGTTCCGCATGATGACCGGGGGGGCGCATGGCGACAAAGGCATTCTGTGCGGTGCCGTCCATGACCAGATCAACGGCATGGCACGCCCCGCCAACACCGCGCAGGGCTGCGTCCAGTGATCCGGGCGAGACATGCGTATCGGCATCAAGCTGATACATGCCTGCCGCCGGGATCGCCTTGCGGATGCGGGTCACATAATGTTCGGGATGGCACAGCAAAAGCTGGTCTTCTTCGCCCAGGGGCGCATCCAGCCGCATCAGCCCTGCGAATTCGGGGGCGGCGATGGCGGAATAAATCGCGTCTATTCGGGCGATCTGCTCGGGGTGTCCGGCAGGTGTCTGATGTGCGAGGGCGTCGGGGTGGGTGAGAAAAGCTGTCGTCATGGCGCAAAGCTAATCTATTGGCAGATGCGGGGGAAGAGCGATTCTTTGATATCGGGTGCTTGTCGGTCCCGCGCAGGGGTGGCAATGTCGCGTCAGGCCCGCGGTGCCACCACAATAAGGAAAAACGCAGATGACACCGAACAAGACACTTTCCATCCTGACGCCGACATTGCCTGAACACCGGTTCTTGACCGACCCGGACAAAGCCGTGGCCTATCTGGAAGAGTTGTATGCCACATCGACCAAATTTCTGATCGATGCGTTCAACCGTGTGGTCAGCGGGGAAAAGACTTCGGCGCGGTATCGCGCGTTTTATCCTGAAATCCGCTTTGTGACTTCGCGCTATGACCAGATCGATTCGCGCCTGAGCTATGGGCATGTGTCCGAGCCGGGCAGCTACGCCTCGACGGTGACGCGGCCGGATCTGTTTCGCCATTACCTGCGCCAGCAGATATCGCTTTTGATGCAAAATCATGGGGTGCCGGTCAGTATCGGCCCCTCAATGACGCCAATTCCGTTGCACTTCGCCATGGCGGGGCGCGGCGATGTCAGCCTGCCGGAGAATGGCGAGTTGTCCTTGTCGCTGCGCGATATGTTTGATGTGCCCGATCTGGCCACGACGAATGATGATATCGTCAATGGCGGCCGCGCGCAGAATGAAGATGGCACGCGCCCGCTGGCGCTGTTCACGGCGCAGCGCATCGACTACTCGTTGGCGCGGCTGGCGCATTACACCGCGACCGACCCCGAGCATTTCCAGAACCATATCCTGTTCACCAACTATCAGTTCTATGTTGATGAGTTCGAGGCTTTCGCCCGCGAGCAGTTGCGCGACCCTGATAGCGGCTACACGTCCTTCGTTGCGCCCGGTAATTTTAAGCTGACAAACCCTGACGGGGCCATCCCGGCGCTGCCGCGTTTGCCGCAAATGCCAACCTATCACCTGAAGCGCCCGCGCGGGGCGGGAATTACGCTGGTCAATATCGGGGTGGGGCCGTCGAATGCGAAAACTGCCACCGACCATATTGCCGTGTTGCGCCCGCATGCATGGCTGATGGTGGGCCATTGTGCGGGCTTGCGCAATTCTCAGGCGCTGGGCGATTTTGTGCTGGCGCACGCGTATTTGCGCGAAGACAACGTGCTGGATGCGGATTTGCCTGTCTGGGTGCCTATTCCCGCTTTGGCTGAAATCCAGATTGCGCTGCAAGATGCCGTGGCGCAGGTCACGCAACTGGAAGGTTACGCGCTCAAGCAGATCATGCGCACCGGCACCGTCGCCACAATCGACAACCGCAACTGGGAATTGCGCGACCAGTCCGGCCCCGTGCAGCGGCTCAGCCAGTCGCGCGCCATTGCGCTGGATATGGAGAGCGCCACCATAGCGGCCAACGGGTTCCGGTTCCGTGTGCCCTACGGCACCTTGCTATGTGTGTCAGACAAACCCCTGCATGGCGAATTGAAGTTGCCGGGCATGGCGTCATCTTTCTACAAGACCCAGGTCGCACGGCATTTGCAGATCGGGATTCGGGCGATGGAATTGCTGCGCGAGATGCCGCTAGAGAAAATTCACAGCAGAAAACTGCGCTCATTTAGTGAAACTGCCTTTCTGTAAGTGGCATTTTATGGCCTTTTCGGTGGAAAAGCTGCTTTTTCTGAGGTTGGGGTGATTGCCAGTCCCTGAAATCTCGGGCTAGATGCGGCTCGCAATGCAACGCATCGTTGAGTGGCGCAGATGCGTCGCTGCCAGAAAAAAACTTATCCTAAGGAGTTCAATATGACTGCTAAACCGATGACCAAGACCCAACTCGTCGCAGCACTGGCCGAGAAGATGGACGCTGACAAGAAGACTGCGGCAGCTGCGCTGGACGCTGTGTCGGATCTGGTCATGCAGGAAGTTTCTGCAGGGGGCGCGATCACGCTGCCCGGTATCGGCAAGATCATGTGCCGCGCGCGCCCAGAGCGTCAGGTTCGCAACCCCGCAACGGGCGAGACAATGACCAAAGCGGCGGACAAGGCAGTCAAGGTCACGATTGCAAAAGCGCTGAAAGATGCCGTCAACGGCTAAGCCGCCACCATGACAGAATTACAAAAGGCCATCCGGTTTCCGGGTGGCCTTTTTCATGCGTGGGCTGATGCGCCCAACGGGCAGAATATGTCGGCGTGCAACAGATCTGTAGTCTTGCATCTGTCACAAAGACCTATAAGGTCTGGTGTGTAGTTTGATGCGCTCTCCCTCGCATCCGTCAATGCAACGTATGACAGGATCATGCGAACTTTCGCATGAGGGAGAAAGACATGATGAACAGACGAGGATTCATCCAAAGCACAGGTGCTGCAACGCTGGCGCTTGCGCTGCCGCAGCGGCTACAGGCAAGAACCACGCTGGAACGCGCTGGAACGCGCATCGACATGCTGTCGGACGGGTATCTTGAACTTCCGGCTGACATGATGCTTGAGAACATGCCGCAAGAAGAATTGGCCGAAGTGCTGGCCCGCCACGGCCTGAGCGGCGACCAGTTCGAGCCGCCCTGCAATCTGGTCTTGCTGCGCGATGGGCCGCGCGTGGTGATGTTCGACATTGGCGCGGGGCCGGATTTCATGCCCTCTGCCGGTCACATGATGCAGGCGATGGACTCGCTCGGTGTTGCCCCCGAAGACATCACGCATCTGGTCATCACCCACGCGCATCCCGATCACATCTGGGGGCTGCTGGATGATTTCGATGAACCCCTGCTGCCCAATGCCGAGGTGATGATGGGGCGCGCGGAATGGGATTACTGGATGGACCCTGACACGGTTGAAAGCATCGGTGCCGCGCGGCAGTCTTTCGCAGTGGGCGCGCAACGGCGGCTGGTCGAGGTCGAGGATCATGTGACCCTGTTCGAGGATGGCGCAGAGGTTCTGCCGGGCATTCAGGCCATGTCCACACCGGGCCACACACCGGGCCATATGTCCTTTGTACTGGATGCAGGCGGGCAGGGCCTGATTGTGACAGGCGATGCGCTGGTTAATCATCATCTGGCGTTCGAGCGGCCAGAATGGCATTCCGGTTCTGATGACGACCTTGAACAGGCGGCGCAAACACGGCTGCGCCTGTTGGACCGGATCACCGCAGATGATCTGACGATCCTTGGCTTTCATCTGCCCGAGGGCGGCATTGGCCGCGCCGAGCGACTGGCTGACAACCGCTACCGTTTTCATGCAGGAGTATGAGATGACACGTATATCAGGCGTTTTCGCAATAGCTTTTCTCTGGGCAGGTGCCGCCTTCGCATCCGAGGATATACCGGACAAATATCCGCAATCTGTGCTGTATAACAAACCGGTTGAGGTGATCCCCAATGTCTGGACCTCCATCGGCGCAACCGCCCCGCCCACCTATGAAAATTCAGGCCATAACAACAATCTGAGTTTCGTCATCACCGGCGAAGGGGTGGTCGTCGTCAATTCCGGCGCATCCTATCAGATCGCGCAGGCGCTTCACGAAGAAATCCGCGCGCGCACGGATCAGGATGTGATGCTGGTGGTCGCCGAAAACGGGCAGGGCCATGCCATGCTGGGCAACAATTACTGGATTGAACAGGGCGTGCCGATCTTGGCCCATGTCGACGCTGCGACAGAGTTCGAGAAAGACGCCGGTCAGGCGCTTGCCAGCTTGCAAAACTATGCGCGCGAGAAATCCGAGGGCACAGTTCCGATGCAACCGACCGAGTTATTTGAGGATCGCGTCGAGATGACGATGGGCGATTTCCGTATCGAAGTGCTGCATCTTGGCCCCGCCCACAGCCCCGGTGACACGCAGGTTTGGCTGCCCGAACAGTCGCTTGTGATTGCTGGCGATATTGCCTTTCACGAACGTATGCCCCCGATATTTGAGGGAACCTGCACCTCTTGCTGGATTGAGACATGGGAAACGGCGTTCGAGCCATTGGGCGCAACCTATGTCATTCCCGGCCACGGGCACCCCACCAACATGGCGCAGGTCCGCCGCTATACGCATGATTATCTGGTCTGGCTGCGCGCGCGCATCGGCGAGCATATTGATGAGGGCGGTGATCTGACGACAGCATATTATGTCGATCAGTCGCCTTATACCCAGCTTGACACATTCGACGAACTGGCAACGCGCAACGCGGGTGCTGTCTTCGCGGAAATGGAGTGGGAATAATCGCATTCTTGCCCCGCGCGCAGGTTTTGCGCGGGGGGCTGCTGGACATTGCCCGCATGGCGCGCGAAACATTGTCCTATGAGCGAGCATATCCTGACCGACAGCCAAATTGCGGCCCTGACACACCTGCGCCGCCGCTTGCATCAGGCACCGGAAATTTCCGGTGCAGAAGCGGCGAGCGCTGACACCATCAGCCAGTTCTTGCGCGCAACCTTTCCCGACCAGATCGTTGAGGGCTTGGGCGGGCATGGTCTGGCCGTCGTCTATGACAGCGGCCAACCGGGGCCAAATGTGATGTTCCGCGCAGAACTGGACGCGCTGCCAATTCAGGAACAGGCCGGTCTTGACTACGCCTCTCAAACCCCCGGTGTGGCGCATCTGTGCGGGCATGACGGGCATATGGCTATTCTGGCAGGCTTGGGGCTGTGGCTGGGGGGCAACCGGCCTGCAATCGGGCGGGTGATCTTGCTGTTCCAACCCGCCGAGGAAACTGGTGCTGGCGCGCGCGCGGTGCTGAATGACCCGAAATTTGCAACCCTGCGCCCCGACTGGGCCTTTGCGCTGCATAATATGCCCGGCATGGCGCTTGGCACGGTCGCTGTGGGTGCGGGGCCAGCAAGCTGCGCCTCGGTCGGGTTGCGCTTGCGCTTTCAGGGGCGCGAGGCACATGCCTCTCTGCCTGAAACGGGTGCCTCGCCTGCACCTGCATTGGCCGCAGTGATGGCAGAGGTGGCGCGCCATGCGACCGCCCCACCGATGGGACCAGATTTCCGGCTGGCGACGTTGTGCCATCTGAACATGGGCGTGCCCGCCTTCGGGATTGCCCCCGCGCAGGCAGAGGCCTTTGTGACCCTGCGCACCGTAAGTGACAGCGCATTGGAGCGGTTCGAGCAGGACATCTGCGCGTTTGCGCAGGCGCATGCCAAGGGGGTGACGCTGGAGATTACCCGCCATGATCATTTCAACGCCACCCATAATGACCCGCAAGCGGCCACGCATGTCTCGCGCGCATGCACGGCCCTTGGAGTGCAAAATGGTGAGTTCGCCTTGCCCATGCGCGCATCGGAAGATTTTGGCGCGTTCAGTGCAGGTACCCGCACAGCCTTGTTCTTCCTTGGCGCAGGCGAGGGCCATCCGGCCCTGCACAATCGCGATTATGATTTCCCCGATGCTCTGATCGCGTCAGGGGGGACGATATTCGCACAGATCCTGACCGGTATTCACGACGAGACGCGTAAACATCCCCACCCCAAGGCCGCTTTCGGTTCTAGTGGTGTCGCGCCTTTCAGCCGCAGCGACCGCCGACCTTGATCCCGCGCGCGCTCGCACCGCCCAACGATCTTTCAAGCAGGCGGTGGGACGGTATCGGAAGGGCTGGTCATTCTTTTGTTTTCCTGATCTGAATGGAGTGTAAATCCCACTGAGAGGAGCGCTTATGTATTCTCATATTCTGGTGACCGTCGCCTATGAGGCGGCACAAGATGCCGCGCCATCGCTGGATATTGCGAAGGCGCTGCTTGCGCCGGGCGGGCAGATCACGCTGATGCATGTGATGGAGCCTGCACCTGTATTCGCCCTCAGTTACCTGCCCGAGGGCTGGCGCGAGGATATGCGCAGCGCCATCGAGGCGGATATGGCCAAGCTGGCCGAAGGGCTGGATAATGCGGCGATTGTCGTGGCCGAAGGGGATGCCGCCCATGAGGTGCTGGAACATGCCCGCGCGCAACGGGTGGCGTGCATCATCATCGCCTCGCACCGGCCCGGAACGCAAAGCCTGCTGCTTGGCTCGACCGCCAGCAAGGTTGTGGCGCGCGCGCAGTGTGCCGTGCATGTCGCACGCCGCCCTCCGGCCGCGTGAGCGCATCCGTGATCGCGCAAATCGGGCGCTTTCGCGTCCTGTTCCTGATGGCGGCGGAGGCGGAATACGGCCCCGAACTGCGCGCGCGGTTTACACCGGTCATGACCGGGGTTGGCCCGGTCGAGGGGGCCGTTGCCACAGCCGCCACGCTGGCAGGTTTGCAGGCAGGGGCCGGCTTGCCGGATCTGGTCGTGTCGCTCGGCTCGGCAGGGTCTGCGCGGCTGGAGCAATGCACAGTTTATCAGGCCCATACGCTGGCATACCGCGATATGGATGCCACAGCGCTGGGCTTCGAAAAAGGCGTCACACCGTTTCTGGACCTGCCTGCAAGCTTGGCGCTGCCCTACCAGATCGCAGATCTGCCATCGGCCAGCCTGTCGACCGGGGCCAATATCGTCTCGGGTGCGGCCTATGACGGGATTGCTGAGGATATGGTCGATATGGAAAGCTACGCCATGCTGCGGGCCTGCCAACGCTTCGACGTGCCGCTGATCGCGCTGCGGGGCATATCTGACGGGGCGGCCCCACTGGAAGGGCTGCACAGCTGGACGGAATACCTGCACATCATCGACGCGCGTCTGGCCGAAGCAGTGGACAGGCTGCGCGCGCAGCTTGAGGCAGGCGTGCTGCTGGACTGAAGTCCAATGGTCACGACCTGCCTAATGCGCGTTGCCCTTTTTGGCGCGACTTAGGCCGGATGCCGAAGGGGCGAGCGTTCGTTGTTCGGGATATCCGTCGTTCGAGCAGTCTCTCCCGCGCGAAACAGTGGCAGCAGATCGCCGCACCGCGGCCCGACGCTGCGCGGCTTGATCCATCGCACCGCCGTCCGCAAAGCCCTCATTCCGTAACCGGGTATCTCGTGTACGGTGGTGCGCTACAGATAGCGCCGCGCGTAGCGATGGCCCAGACCAGTCAGGATTTCATAGCCGATTGTGTCGATCACATTTGCCACGTCATCTATGCTTTGATGCGGACCAATCAGGTCCAGCATATCCGGGTCATGGGGCACATCACTGATGTCGATGGTCAGCAGGTCCATCGACACGCGCCCAACCAGCGGGCAGGGGATGTCCTCGGCCCAAAGCGTGGCCTTGTGGGACAAAGCGCGCTGGATGCCATCTGCGTAACCTGCGGAGATCGTGGCCACGCGCATGTCATGGGGGGCCGTGAAGCTGTTGCCATAGCCCACAGTCTCGCCTGCATCTACATAGCGGGTCTGAATGACAGGAATGCTCAGGCGCACAACAGGCTGCGCCTGTGTGAAAGGATCACCGCCATACAGGCCAATGCCGGGGCGGGTGATGTCGAAGTGATAGTCCTTGCCCAGCAGCACCCCGCCGGTGGCCGCAAGCGAGCGCGGCACGCCTGTGCCATCGGTCATCTGGTGAAACAGGTCGAGCTGTTGCGCATTCATGTCATGGTCGGGCACGTCCGAGCAGGCCAGATGCGACATCAGCAGTTCGGGCCCCTGTGCCAACACAATCTCGGCGACTGCGGCCCATTCGGCGGGCTCCATCCCCAGTCGGTTCATGCCGGTATCCAGCTGAATGCCGAACGGGTGGCCGTTCAACGCCTCAAAATGGCGGGTCAACTGTTCGGTGGAATTGAGCATGGGGATCAGCCGCGCTTCGGATATCAGGCGCGCATCGCCTTCCATATGCCCGCCATAGACATGGATGGGCAGGTCAGGTCCGATGGCCGCGCGCACGGCAACCCCTTCTTCGGCCAGCGCCACAAAGAAGCGCCGCGCCCCTGCATGGGCCAGCGCATGGGCCACATGGCCCGCGCCCAGCCCGTAGCCATTGGCCTTGACGGTTGCTGCGGTTTGCACCTGCGCGCCCGACTGCGCGTCAAGCGCGCGCCAGTTCGATTGCAGTGCCTTGAGGTCGATCGAAAGTTGAGCCTGTCCCATGCCCCGCCCTTGCGCCAGCTTGCGCCAGAGGTCAAGTCAGAAAATACAAGGAGGGGTGGTGCTGTGAGAGAGGATTGAACTCTCGACCTCACCCTTACCAAGGGTGTGCTCTACCACTGAGCTACCACAGCATAGCCTGTCGGCACTTGCCGCGGCTAGGTAGTCGGAAATTTCGCGCTGTGCAACCCTTATCTGGACGGTTTTTGAAACTTGCGCTACGAGGGGACATGAGTGAAACCAAGGCAAATAAAGCAGGGTCGGCAAAAACCCGCGATGCGGCGCGGGCCGCACGGTTGAAAGCTGCCCTGAAAGCGAATATCGCCAAACGCAAGGCGCAAACCCGCGCGCGCACAGATGCGCCACAGACTGTGCAAAAAGATAAAGAGTAAAGGGCAGAGCACATGGATTCGATCGTTGTCACCGGGAATGGTCCCCTCTCAGGGGAAATCCCGATTGCGGGTGCAAAGAATGCCTGCCTGACGCTGATGCCTGCCACGCTGCTGACAGATGCGCCGCTGACGCTGACCAATGCGCCGCGCCTGTCGGATATTCGTACCATGTCCGAGCTGCTCGGCTCGCTTGGGGCTGAGGTGGCCAGTTTGCAAGATGGCAAGGTGCTGGCCTTGTCCAGCCATGACCTGACCTCGCACCGAGCTGATTATGACATCGTGCGCAAGATGAGGGCGTCTATTCTGGTGCTGGGCCCGATGCTGGCACGCGACGGGCATGCGATCGTGTCCTTGCCCGGTGGCTGTGCCATCGGTGCGCGCCCTGTGGATTTGCACCTGCGCGCGTTGGAGGCACTAGGCGCGGAATTGAACCTGCGCGATGGCTATGTGCATGCGAAAGCGCCGGGCGGGCTGAAGGGCGCGCGCTTCACATTTCCCATCGTTTCGGTCGGGGCCACGGAAAACGCCCTGATGGCAGCGACTTTGGCCAAGGGCACCACCATTCTGGAAAACGCCGCGCGCGAGCCTGAAATCGTCGATCTTGCCCAATGTCTGCGCCGCATGGGCGCGCAGATCGATGGCGAAGGCACCAGCACCATCACCATTCAGGGTGTGGCCAGCCTTGGGGGGGCGACCCACCCTGTGGTGACCGACCGGATCGAGCTGGGCACCTATATGCTGGCCCCCGCCATCGCTGGCGGCACGGTCGAATGCCTGGGCGGACGGCTGGATCTGGTGCAAGCATTCGCCGACAAGTTGCAAGAAGCCGGGGTCGAAGTGATCGAGACGGCGCGCGGGCTGCGCGTCAGCCGCACGTCTGACCGGTTGCGCCCGGTGAATGTATCAACAGAACCTTTCCCCGGCTTCCCGACCGATTTGCAGGCACAATTCATGGCCGCCATGTGCAGCGCCGATGGTGTGTCGGTGCTGGAAGAACATATTTTCGAGAATCGCTTCATGCACGCGCCGGAACTGACGCGGATGGGGGCACAGATCGACGTGCATGGCGGTACCGCCACTGTCACAGGTGTCGAGCGGTTGCGCGGTGCGCCGGTCATGGCGACCGACCTGCGCGCCTCTGTCTCGTTGATCCTTGCCGCCCTTGCCGCCGAGGGGGAAACGGTTGTCAGCCGCGTGTATCATCTGGATCGCGGTTATGAGAATGTCGAAGACAAGCTGGGCGCGTGTGGTGCCAAGATAGAGCGGATCAAGCACACATGAGTGATGCACGTTTTGAAGATGGGGCCGAACGCCCGCTGCGCCTGCAAGCGCTGGACGTTGATGATCTGAAAGTGATCTCGGCGCTGGTTCAGGATGCGGTTTTCCCCACACCGGAAATGACCTTTGATCGCAAGCGCCGCCGCTTTGCGCTGCTGATCAACCGCTTTCGCTGGGAAGATCACGCACGGGCGGCACCGGGTGGCGATTACGAACGCGTGCAGTCCGTACTGATGATCCATGATGTGATGGGCGCTGCAACCACCGGGTTTGACCGGGCGGATGCAGACCTGATCCTGTCGCTGCTGGCGCTGGAGTTTCATCCGGGCGCAGATGGTGCGGGCCATGTGTCGCTGATCCTTGCCGGGGATGGGGAAATCCGGCTGGAGGTGGAATGTCTGGATGTCGCCCTATCTGACGTGACGCGGCCCTATCGCGCCCCCGCGCGCAAGGCGCCGGAACACCCGTTGGACAAGGACGCCTGAATGCCCGTTTTTCTTGACAGCCGCGCCCCGGATTTCGAGGCGGGCTTTACCGCATTGCTGAGTGCCAAGCGCGAAGACGCGGTCGATGTCGATGACACGGTTGCCGCGATCATCGCAGATGTGCGCGCGCGCGGCGATGCCGCCGTGATCGAGCTGACCACGAAATTCGACCGCCTGACGCTGACGCCCGAAACACTGGCCTTCACGCCAGACGAGATCGAGGCCGAATGCGCCCGTGTGCCAGCGCATGAGCGCGCCGCACTGGAACTGGCCGCCACCCGTATTCGCGCCTATCACGCGCGCCAGCGCCCCGAAGACATGCGCTGGCACGATGAATATGGCGCGGAACTCGGCTGGCGCTGGGGGCCGGTGGCGGCAGCGGGTCTGTATGTGCCGGGCGGGCTGGCAAGCTATCCGTCCTCGGTGCTGATGAATGCGATCCCGGCACAGGTGGCAGGGGTGGAACATCTGGTCGTCTGTGCGCCAACACCGGGCGGGGTGGTCAACCCGCTGGTGTTGCTGGCGGCACGGCTTGCGGGCGTGGACAAGGTTTACCGCATTGGCGGCGCGCAGGCCGTGGCGGCCATGGCGTATGGAACTGAAACCATAGCGCCTGTGGACAAGATCACCGGACCCGGAAATGCCTATGTCGCTGCCGCCAAGCGGCGCGTCTTTGGTCGCGTCGGGATTGACATGATCGCAGGCCCGTCCGAAATATTGGTCATCGCAGACAGCGACAATGACCCCGACTGGATCGCGCTGGACCTGCTGTCGCAGGCCGAGCACGATGAGAACGCCCAATCGCTGCTGATCACAACGGATGAGGGGTTTGGCCGCGCAGTCATGCAGGCTGTGGACAAGCGCCTTGAAACATTGGAGCGCCGCGCCATCGCGGGTGCAAGCTGGCGCGATTATGGCGCGGTGATCGTGGTGCGCGATCTGGCCGAGGCAGCGGCCTTGTCAGACCGTATCGCGCCCGAGCATCTGGAACTCTGTGTGGCTGACCCCGATGCGCTGCTGGACAGCATTCGCCATGCGGGCGCCGTGTTTCTGGGCCATTGGACGCCCGAGGCGATTGGCGATTATGTCGGCGGGCCGAACCACGTTTTGCCCACCGCCCGCTCGGCGCGGTTCTCATCCGGGCTGTCAGTGCTGGATTTCATGAAGCGCACCACCTTAGCACGCATGACCCCCGAGGCGCTGGCCGCGATTGGCCCTGCGGCTGAGCAACTGGCAATTTCCGAAAGCCTGGAGGCGCATGGGTTGAGTGTGCGCGCCCGGCTGGAGCGCCTCAACCGCTGATGCTGCACCGAGTTGCAGATGTCGGGAGTGTGAGTATTTTGGGCAAGAAAATGGGGAAGGGGTTTTCCTTTCATCCCCGCCGTGTCAATCCTGTAGCCAGCATCAGCAGGGGGCAGAGCCATGCCGTATTTCACAGCGCCCGATGGGGCAAAGCTGCATTACACCGATGACGGCCATGGGCGCGCGCTCCTGTGTCTGTCCGGGCTGACGCGCAACGGGACGGATTTCGATTATCTGGCACCGCATTTGCCCCCTTTGCGGTTGATCCGGCTGGATTATCGGGGTCGCGGCAAGTCGCAATGGACAGGCGCGGAGACCTATACTGTGATGCAGGAAGGCGCGGATGTGATTGCGCTGCTGGATCATCTGGGGCTGGATCAGGTGGCGGTGCTGGGCACCTCGCGCGGGGGGATCATCGGCATGTATCTGGCAGCAGTGGCGCGCGACAGGTTGCGGGGACTGTGTCTGAACGATGTGGGGCCGGTGATTGACGCAGAGGGGCTGGCGCGGATTTCGCAGTATATCGGGCAAACCCCGACGGCCTGGAGCCATGCACAGGCCGCAATCGCGCTTGAACGTGCAGCGCCTGAATTTTCGGACATGCCCGAAGGGCGCTGGCTGGAAGAAGCACAGCGCCACTTCATTGCCACTGATCAAGGGCTGGAGCTGAACTATGACCCCGCCTTGCGCGATGCCTTTCTGGCGGCAATGGAGGGGGGCGGTGGGGATCTATGGCCGATGTTCGCGGCCTGTGACGGGATGCCGTTGGCGCTGATCCGCGGGGCCAATTCCAATTTGCTAAGTGCTGAAACCGCCGCCGAGATGCAGCGCCTGCGCCCGGATATGCTGTTTGCCGAAGTGCCGGGGCGCGGGCATATCCCGTTTCTGGATGAACGCGAGTCGCTGCAAGTCATTCATGAGTGGCTGGGGATGTGCCTGTGAACTACGACATGATTTCTGCGGCGGCACAGCGCCTTGAGGGGTATGCGCGGCGCACGCCCCTACTCTCGTCGCCTTTTCTGGACGAGATCGCGGGGCGCAGGGTCTTCATCAAAGCGGAATGCCTGCAACATACCGGCAGCTTCAAGTTTCGCGGTGCGTGGTCGGCAATCACATCCCTACCAGAGGGCGCGCGCGGTGTGATTGCGTTTTCCTCGGGCAATCACGCGCAGGGGGTGGCTTATGCGGCGGGGCTGCGCGGATTGCCTGCGCTGATCATCATGCCGCGCGATGCGCCCGCGATCAAGATTGCCAATACCCGTGCGCTGGGGGCCGAGGTGGTGCTCTATGACCGCACGCGCGAGGATCGTGACGCCTTGGGCGCGGCCTTGGCGGCCGAACGCGGGCTGGAGTTGATCCAGCCCTTTGACCACGCGCAGGTGATTGCGGGTCAGGGCAGTGTCGGGCTTGAAATCGCCGAACAGGCGCGGGCCGAAGGTGTGGACGAGGCGCAGGTGCTGGTCTGCTGCGGGGGCGGCGGGCTGACATCGGGCATAGCGCTTGCACTTGAACGGCAGGCCCCGCAGATGCAGGTCCGCACCGTCGAGCCGGAGGGGTTCGACGATGTCGCGCAATCGCTGGCAACAGGGCAGGTCGTGGAAAATCCGACACGGTCGGGCCTGTGCGATGCGATCGTCACGCCGCGCCCCGGCAAGCTGACATGGCCCATTTTGCAGCGCCTATGTGGTCCGGGGCTGGTGGTCAGCGATTCTGATGCGCTGCGCGCCATGGTGCTGGCGCATGACCGGCTAAAGCTGGTGTTGGAGCCCGGCGGCGCGGTGGCGCTGGCCGCAGCCCTGTTTCATCCGGGCCAGATTTCGGGCGCGGCGGTTATCGTCACGGCCTCTGGCGGGAATGTGGACCGCGCTGTGCTGCAATCGGCTTTCGCACAAGGGGATGGGGATGCCGCGCGCTGATCTTGGGCATATCCAGCTGCACGTCCGCGATGACGGGCCAAGGGACGGGCTGCCGGTTGTCTTCTCGAATGCGCTGGGCACGGATTTGCGGATGTGGGACCCGCTTTTGCCTCATCTTGCGCCAGGGCTGCGCGTGATCCGTTATGACCGGCGCGGCCATGGCCTGTCGGATGTGCCGCAGACCCCTTATAGCATGGGCCAGTTGGTGCGCGATACCGAAGCGCTGCTCGACCACCTGAATATCCGCGCTTGCGTCTTTGTCGGACTGTCGCTGGGCGGCATGGTGGCGCAAGGGCTGGCAGTCAAGCGCCCCGACCTGATCCGCGCACTGGTGCTGTCAAACACCGCAGCGCGCATCGGCACTGCCCAGATGTGGCGCGACCGTTCGGCGGTGGCGCGCACGCAGGGCTTGTCTGCCTTGGTCGATGCTACGATGGCGCGCTGGTTCACCGCCAGCTTTCGCGCCAGTCCCGATCTGGCGCTGTGGCGCGACATGTTTCTCGCAACCCCTATCGAGGGTTGGGCGGGCTGCGCCGAAGCAATCGCAGGTACGGATTTCTACAGCACCACTGCCGGTCTGAAAGTGCCCACCTTGGGGATCGCGGGCGAGCGCGACGGCTCTACCCCGTCTGATCTGGTCCGCGAAACTGCCGATCTGGTGGCGGGGTCGGAATTTGCACTGCTGCGGCGCGCAGGCCACTTGCCCCATGTCGAACATCCAGCCGCCTATGCTGAAATATTCAATCGCTTCCTAAAGACACACGGTCTGGTGGCAGAGTGACCATGTCGCATTTTCTTGCTCTAAATACTCAAATTCCCGCACCAAAACGCACGCGATCCGCTGATAGGTGGAAATCCCGTTTCCCATCGCCGCGCGTGCGCGTTAAGATGCGGTGCATTAAGACAGGCAGACCCGCATGAGCGAGACGCAAATCCCCTATCAGGTTCTGGCGCGCAAATACCGCCCCGAGAGTTTTGCCGATCTGATCGGGCAGGATGCGATGGTGCGCACCTTGCGCAATGCCTTTGCGGCGGACCGTATTCACCACGCCTTTATCATGACCGGTATTCGCGGCACTGGCAAAACCACCACGGCGCGGATCATCGCCAAGGGGTTGAACTGTATCGGGGCTGACGGAGAGGGCGGGCCAACCACAGAGCCATGTGGTGTGTGCGAGCATTGCCGCGCCATCACCGATGGCCGCCATGTCGATGTGCTGGAAATGGACGCGGCCTCGCGCACGGGCGTGGATGATATCCGCGAGATTATCGCCTCGGTCGCCTATCGGGCAGCTTCTGCGCGGTATAAGATCTATATCATCGACGAAGTGCATATGCTGTCCAACAACGCGTTCAATGCGTTGTTGAAAACGCTGGAAGAACCACCTGCGCATGTGAAATTCATCTTCGCCACGACCGAGATCCGCAAGGTGCCGGTCACCGTCCTGTCGCGCTGCCAGCGCTTTGATCTGCGCCGGATCGAGCCTGAAATCATGATTGCCCATCTGGACAAGGTGGCCAAGGCCGAAGGCGGGCAAGTCGCGCAAGACGCGCTGGCGCTGATCACCCGCGCCGCCGAAGGGTCGGTGCGCGATGCGATGAGCCTGCTGGATCAGGCGATCAGCCACGGCGCGGGCGAAACCAGCGTCGATCAGGTGCGCGCCATGCTGGGGCTGGCGGACCGCGCACGGGTGCTCGATCTGTTCGATCATATCATGCGGGGCGACGCAGGGGCGGCACTGGCCGAACTGGCTGCGCAATATGCCGATGGCGCGGACCCGATGGCGGTTTTGCGCGATCTGGCCGAGATCACACATTGGCTGAGTGTGACCAAGATCACGCCGGACGCGGGCAATGATCCCACCCTCAGCCCCGAGGAACGTGACCGGGGTGCGGGCATGGCCCAAGCCCTGCCGATGCGTGCGCTGACGCGGACATGGCAAATGCTGCTGAAAGCGCTGGAAGAAGTGGCCAGCGCGCCGAATGCTATGATGGCGGCAGAAATGGCGATCATCCGTCTGACACATGTGGCCGATCTGCCCAGCCCTGAAGAACTGGTGCGCAAATGGCATGACCAGACACCCCCCAGTGCGGGGCCAGGTGTTGGGCCAGGCGGGGGGGGGGCGGACAGACCGCCCCGCGCGCCCGCACCGCAAGACCACTCAGGACCGGCGACGCAGCGCAATGGTGGCGGGCGCGGGGCTGGCCCGCAGGCGGCGCTGGCTGGCGCGGCGCCGGCATTGGCGCATTACCCCGATTTCGACGCCGTCGTTGCCATGATCCGCGAAAAACGCGACATGGCGCTTCTGGTCGAGGTGGAAACCTGTTTGCGGCTGGTGAAATATTCCCCCGGCCGGATCGAGTTTGAGCCGACCGAGGCGGCCTCGCCCGATCTGGCCGCGCGACTGGCCGGGCGCTTGCAGGGCTGGACAGGGGTGCGTTGGGGCGTATCTGTCACCTCTGGTGGGGGGGGCACGACATTGGCCGAGCGCCGCGCCACAGAATTGGGTGAAAAAGAAGATGAGGCGCTGAAAAATACCCTTGTCGCGGCAGTATTCCAAAGCTTTCCCAGTGCAAAGATCACAGAGATCAGAGACCTGAGCGATGCTGAATCAGATGCCGCCGCCGAGGCACTGCCCGAAGTAGAAGACGTTTTCGATCCCGACTGGGACCCGTTTGAAGAAACATGAAGAAAGGCTGATGAGATGATGAAAGGTTTAGGCGGAATGGCCGATATGGCCAAGATGATGAAAGCCGCGCAGGACATGCAGGGCAAGATGGCGCAGCTTCAGGAAGACCTGAAGTCAATCACAGTGACCGGCGAATCTGGGGCAGGGCTGGTCAAAGCCACATCAACCGCCAAGGGCGAGTTGACAGCGCTTGATATCGACCCCTCGATCTTCAACTCCGATGACAAGGAAGTGGTCGAAGACCTGATCCTTGCTGCGATCAAGGATGCCCAAGTCAAGGCCGAGGCCCGCGCCAAGGAAGAGATGGGCAAACTGACCGAGGCTATGGGCCTGCCGCGCGACATGAACCTGCCTTTCTGAGCGGGTAGCGAGGTATGGACCGCGCGCCCAATGAGATCGAGGCGCTGATTGCGCAGGTTGCGCGGCTTCCGGGTCTGGGGCCGCGCTCTGCGCGCAGGCTTGTGCTGCATCTGATCCAGCGGCGCGACCAAAGCCTGCGTCCGCTTCTGGCGGCATTGGACAGGGTCGCCCAAAGCGCGCAGACCTGCAAGACCTGCGGCAATATCTCGACCTTGCCTGTATGCGAAATTTGCATCAATCCAAAACGCGCGACGGCCGAAATTTGCGTGGTCGAGGATGTGGCCGATCTGTGGGCGATGGAGCGCGGTGGTATCTTTGGCGGGCGCTATCACGTGCTGGGCGGTACATTATCGGCGCTGGATGCGGTCGGCCCGGAAGACTTGCGCATTCCCGAACTGGTGGCGCGGGTGCAGGCCGAGGGCGCGCGCGAAGTGATTCTTGCCCTAGCCGCCACGGTCGACGGCCAGACCACGGCCCATTATATCGCCGATGCGCTGGCGGGACTGGACGTGCAGGTCACAGCACTGGCGCAAGGCGTGCCCATGGGCGGCGAGCTGGATTATCTGGATGATGGTACGATTGGGGCGGCCTTGCGCGCGCGCAAGGCGGTGTAAGGGGGCTTTGCCCCCCTGCGGCTGCGCCGCATTCCCCCCAGAGTATTTGGGGCAAGAAAATGTTATAAGATGGTCATCCCCTCGGGCGGGTTTGCGCGGTAATGCGCAAGCCGCGATTCGAGATTGCCCAGATGCAGTTCCAGTTTGTGCCCGTCAGGGTCCAGCACATAAAGCGAAGCCCCTTCCGAGCGGTTGGTTTTCCAGCGTGGCGCATCTGACAGCCGCGCGCAGAGCGCCTCGAAATCGGAAGGGGCGCAGGACAGTGCGATGTGGCTGTCATCCGCGCGCGGGGTGGGCGTGCCCTGTTCCAGACACAGCCACAAGCTGCCGCCTTCGAGATAGGCGGAACGTGGCCCCTGCGCGCGCAGTGCCATGCCCAATTGATCTGCATAGAATACCAATGCACGCGGCAGGTCGGCCACCACAAGTGTCACATGATTGACGCCGGTGATCATGGGCTGGATATGGTCGTCAGAAATTCTGGTCGCCCTGTTGCCAGGGCTTGATCAGATTGCCAAAGCGGGTGAAGCGCCCTTCGAAGCTGAGTTCCACGGTGCCAATGGGGCCGTGGCGCTGCTTGCCGATGATGCACTCGGCCTTGCCGTGCACGGATTCCATGATTTCCTGCCATTTGGCCATGCCGTCCAGATCGTGATCTGAGGGTTTTTCGCGTTCGCGGTAATACTCATCCCGGTAGACGAACATCACCACATCGGCGTCCTGCTCGATCGAGCCGGATTCGCGCAGGTCCGACAGTTGCGGGCGTTTGTCTTCGCGCGATTCCACCTGACGTGACAGCTGGCTGAGCGCGATCACGGGAATGTTCAACTCCTTGGCGATGGCCTTTAGCCCCTGTGTAATCTCCGAGACTTCCTGCACGCGGCTTTCCTTGGAAGTGCCACGCAGCAGCTGCAGGTAGTCGACCATCAGCACATCCAGCCCATGGGTGCGCTTGAGGCGGCGCGCGCGGGCGGCCACCTGACTGATCGGCAGGGCAGGCGTGTCATCGATATAGAGCGGGCAGGCTTCCAGCGCCTTGGCGGCCTCGACAAAACGGCGAAATTCGCCTTCGGTCATGTCGCCACGGCGGATCTGCTCCGAGGGCACTTCCGACGCCTCTGACAGGATGCGCGCGGCAAGCTGCTCGGCGCTCATCTCAAGGCTGAAGAACCCCACGACTCCGCCATCGACCGCCCCCTCAGTGCCGTCATGTTTCATCCCATGCTTATACGCCTTGGCGATGTTGAACGCGACATTGGTGGCCAGCGAGGTCTTGCCCATCGAAGGGCGGCCCGCAAGGATAATCAGGTCGGACGGGTGCAGCCCGCCCAGCTTCTTGTCGAGATCGATCAGCCCGGTGGAAATGCCCGCAAGCCCGCCATCGCGCTGATAGGCGGCATTGGCCATGTTCACCGCATCGGTCACGGCCTTGAGAAAGCTTTGGAAGCCACGTTCGGCCACGCCCTGTTCGGCCAGTTTATACAGGCGCTGTTCGGCCTCGACAATTTGTTCTTTCGGCTCTGAGGTGACATCCATCTGGGCGGCGCGCGCGGATATATCCTGCCCCAGCCGGATCAGGTCACGCCGCACTGCCAATTCGTAGATCATCTGCGCATAGTCGCGCGCCGCATAGGCCGAAATCGCAGCCGCCGCGATGCGCGCCAGATAGGCCGGGCCGCCCAGTTCCTTCAGCCCCTCATCGTCTTCCATGAACGCCTTGAGTGTGACCGGAGAGGCCAGCGCATTCTTGCGGATACGCGCACTGGCAATTTCGAAAATGCGCTGGTGGACAGGGTCGTGGAAATGTTCGGGCTTCACCAGCGAGGAAATGCGGTCATAGACATCGTTATTGACAAGGATCGCGCCCAGAAGCTGCTGCTCTGCCTCGATATTGTGGGGCATTACATTGGCTGTGCCATCATCTTGCGACCGGATCGCTGTGATCTCGTTCATTGTCTCACCTGCCTGTCTCTGCCTTTGATTGGGGATGTGATAGCAGGATTCGGGGGGAACTGGCAAATTGTATAACCCTGTGGGTGGGCTGTGGATAAGCTTTATCTGGTGGCTTGGCGGGAAAATGCCGCAATATGCTGCGGGCGTGTGCGGGGTGTGCGCATGTCCTGCGCCTGCGCGGTGGTCCGCGCTCTTGCCCCTTGCGCCCCCTTGGGCTAAGGCCAAGCCGACCCGTTGCCAAGGAGTGCGCGCTGATGGCGAAAAACAAGGGCCCCAGACGCCCCAAGGCCGAGACGCCCAAGGGCTTTCGTGATTATTTTGGCGCGGAAGTGACCGCGCGCAAGACCATGCTGGACCGGATTGCAGCGGTGTATCATCGCTACGGGTTTGACGCGCTGGAAACATCCGCCGTGGAGACGGTCGAGGCGCTGGGCAAGTTCCTGCCCGATGTGGACCGCCCCAATGAAGGCGTGTTCGCATGGGAGGAAGACAGTGACTGGCTGGCGCTGCGCTATGATCTGACGGCGCCGCTGGCGCGGGTGGCGGCGCAATACCGCAACGATTTACCGGTGCCCTACCGCCGCTATGCAATGGGGCCGGTCTGGCGCAATGAAAAACCGGGGCCGGGGCGGTTCCGGCAGTTTTATCAGTGCGATGCGGATACAGTCGGGGCGGCGTCGGTGGCGGCGGATGCCGAGATTTGCGCTATGCTGGCGGATGCCTTGGAGGCCGTGGGCATCGAGCGCGGGGATTATGTGATCCGCGTGAATAACCGCAAGGTGCTGAATGGGGTGATGGAGGTTGCGGGGATACTGGACCCTGCGGACCCGTCGAAGTTCGAGCATGAGCGAGGGATCGTGCTGCGCGCCATCGACAAGCTGGACCGGCTTGGGGTGGAGGGTGTGCGCGCGCTGCTGGGCGAAGGGCGCAAGGATGAGAGTGGGGATTTCACCAAAGGGGCGGGGCTGTCGGCGGTGCAGGCCGAAAAAATCTTGGCGTTCGTTTCAGTTAACAGTCGTGTTCTAGATATACTCGCGAAACAGTTATCGGAAGCGATAGAGACTGGCGCACCGGGGAGCAGTTCGCTGTCGCGCGCGATGTATTCAGTTTCTTCAGAAGATGCACAGCCCCAAAGACCTACAGCGACAGACCCTCAGGCGTCGGAAATCCGGACGCACACTACCTTGCGGTTACTTGATGAACTTGTTGAAGGGTCGCTGGTTGGTTTGGAAGGCGTAGACGAGCTAAAGACAATCGCCGCCCTCCTCGACGCCCAAGGCTACGGCCCCGACCGCATTATCATCGACCCCTCGGTCGTGCGTGGCCTTGGCTACTACACTGGCCCTGTGTTTGAGGCCGAACTGACCTTTGAAATCCTTGATGAGAAAGGCCGCCCGCGTCAGTTTGGTTCTGTCGCAGGGGGCGGGCGTTATGATGATCTGGTCAAGCGCTTTACCGGCCAGTCTGTTCCTGCAACTGGCGTCAGTATTGGCGTGGACCGGCTGCTGGCCGCACTCGCGGCCAAGGGGCGGCTGGACGATGCAGCACTTGGGCCGGTTGTCGTGACGGT